>Ga0078894_10000243_pt1 | contig 36622 bp, 33 predicted proteins | sample LauGreSu1BDMLBSD_2_FD_67506 | JGI IMG/M metagenome (GOLD analysis project Ga0078894, IMG submission 67506) | Freshwater lake microbial communities from Lake Michigan, USA - Su13.BD.MLB.SD (version 4) (version 4) | ecosystem: Environmental > Aquatic > Freshwater > Lake | place: Lake Michigan... | reverse complement strand
AGTATGAACGTAAAACCATTAGCAGACAGAGTGCTGGTTCAGCCAGCCGAAGCAGAAGAAAAAACGGCTTCAGGAATTATCATCCCTGATACAGCAAAAGAAAAGCCTATGAGAGGTACCGTAGTAGCTGCAGGACCTGGAAAGAAAGATGAACCAACTACTGTAAAGGTTGGCGATACTGTACTTTATGGTAAGTATAGTGGAACTGAGATTCAAGTAGAAGGCCAGGACTACCTCATGATGAGAGAAAGCGATATTTTCGCTATAGTCTAAATCTATTCAAAATTCATAATTCAAAATTAAAAATTAGATAGTATGTCAAAAATTATAAGTTATAACACAGAATCAAGAGATAAATTAAAAAGCGGTGTAGACCAATTGGCCAACGCTGTAAAAGTCACGTTGGGACCAAAAGGCAGAAACGTGGTCATAGAGAAAAAATATGGAGCCCCACACATTACTAAAGATGGAGTCACTGTAGCTAAAGAAGTAGAATTGGAAGATCCAATTGAAAATATGGGTGCACAGATGGTAAAAGAAGTAGCTTCTAAAACCAATGACCAAGCTGGAGATGGCACTACTACAGCTACAGTATTAGCTCAAGCTATAGTTACCCCAGGATTGAAAGCCCTAGTGAGTGGAGCCAATCCTATGGATTTGAAAAAAGGAATTGATCTAGCAGTAAGTAAAGTTGTAGCTCATTTGAAAGAAAATTCTCAAATGGTAGGAGATGACAATGATAAAATTAAACAAATAGCAACTATATCAGCAAATAATGACACTGAAATCGGCACATTGATAGCGGAGGCTATGGCTAAAGTGAAAAAAGAAGGTGTCATTACGGTAGAAGAGGCGAAAGGCACGCAGACAGAAGTGAAAGTGGTAGAGGGAATGCAGTTTGACAGAGGTTATATTTCTCCATATTTCATTACAAATTCTGAGAAAATGGAAGCTGATCTAGACAATCCATATATCCTGATTACTGATAAAAAAATCAGCACTATGAAAGATTTGTTGCCAATTTTGGAAAAAACCGTTCAAACAGGTCGTCCATTATTAATCATTGCTGAAGACCTAGAGGGAGAAGCTTTGACTACTTTAGTATTAAACAGATTAAGAGGAACCTTGAAAGTAGCTGCAGTAAAAGCTCCAGGATTCGGAGATAGAAGAAAAGCTATGTTAGAAGATATTGCTATCTTAACAGGCGGTACTTTAATAAATGAAGAAAGAGGATTTAGATTGGAGGCAACCGAACTCGATATGCTAGGTTCTGCCGAAAAAGTAACTATCGATAAGGACAATACAACTATAGTCAACGGAGCAGGAAAATCAGAAGATATCAAAGCGAGAGTAGCTCAAATCAAAGCGCAAATTGAAACGACTACTTCTGACTATGATAAGGAAAAATTGCAAGAGCGTTTAGCTAAGTTGTCTGGTGGTGTAGCTGTGCTTTATGTAGGCGCTGCTACAGAAATGGAAATGAAAGAGAAAAAAGATAGAGTAGATGATGCATTAGCTGCAACGAAAGCTGCAGTAGAAGAAGGCGTTATCCCAGGAGGTGGTGTCGGTTATATCCGTGCATTGGATGCATTGTCTAAGTTGAAAGGTGAAAACGAAGATCAGCAGACAGGTATCGAAATTATCCGTAAAGCAATTCAAGCGCCATTGAGACAAATCTGTGAAAATGCTGGTGTAGAAGGTTCTGTAGTAGTAAACAAAGTTATGGAAGGTAAAGCAGATTTTGGCTATAACGCTAGAGAAGATAAATATGAAAATCTTTATGCAGCAGGTGTTATTGATCCAGCTAAAGTAGCTAGAGTAGCACTGGAAAATGCAGCTTCTATCGCGGCGATGTTATTGACCACGGAAGCAGTTATTGTCGAAAAACCAAAAGCAGAAGAGCCACACTCACACGGAATGCCTGGTGGTGGAATGGGCGGAATGATGTAGGACGCTGCGCTAAGTTAGCGATGGCCAGTATTTAGTAGTCAGAATTTTACAGTTCAAATTTTAATTTTAAACCTGATAGAAATTTAATTTTCTGTCAGGTTTTTTATTTGGTCTTAGCTGTAAAATTAAACGTGAATAAAAGAAATTCATCAAATCAACATGCTAAAATTATTATTTATACTTTTTCTAATTTTTAATTCGATGAGTTATGCCCAAAACTTTACTTCTGTAAAGAAGAGGCTCCATAAAAGTAAATTGCCATCTACCATGGAGATCTGGGATAAAGAAATGGTAAATTCATTTGTTTTAATTCTAAAGGTGACACCTTAGTGCAATATAATCTTAGACGATACGCTGGTCACTCTAGTGCTTGGACAGAATATTATAGAAATGGACAAGTGAGAAAATTAGAACTAAGCAATGCCCCCGATACGGGAATTCAGTATTATAGAGAAACAATATTTTTTGATCAAAATGGAAAAGAAATGCGTCGATTCAAGCAAAGTAATGAAGACAGAGTCACTACTCAGACTATGTTTTGAAAATAATGCCTAAAGGACAATGATCACTGTGCTTAGCTTCCGGTAGAATAAAAGCATCCAGTAAATTTTCTTTTAGTGATTCTGAAATGGATACATAATCTATTCTCCATCCTTTATTTTCTATTCTTACAGAAGGGAATCGGGCAGTCCACCACGTGTATGCACCTAGTTTTTCAGGGTAGAGATGTCTATAGCTATCTAGCATTCCATTTGCAAACCATTTCGTCATCCAAGCGCGTTCTTCTGGCAAGAAGCCTGAACTTTTCTGGTTCGTCTTCGGACTATGAATGTCTATTTCTGTATGAGCAATATTATAGTCTCCTAGTACGATTAAGTTGGAATGTTTATTTTTCAACTCTGCTATAAATTTGAAATAGAAATCTAAAAACTCATACTTTAATCGCTGCCTTTCATCTCCGGATGTTCCTGAAGGAAAGTAGGTATTCACCAATGTAAAGTCTTTATAAATAGCAATCAGAGTTCTTCCTTCTTTGTCGAAAAATTCATGCCCCATACCTTCGATGACTTCTATTGGCTTTTCTCGTGTGATAATTCCCACTCCACTATAACCTTTCTTTTCAGCACTCAACCAATAGCTGTGGTATCCTATATCTTGAAATGCTTTAACATCTATGTCTTCTTGATTCGCTTTCAATTCTTGAAATCCGAGAATGTCTGGATTTTCACTTTGAATAAAATCTATCAGACCTTTTTTCATAGCTGCCCGAATACCATTGACGTTGTAGGAGAGGATTTTCATTGTATACTATTTAAGCATTATCTAATTTTCAATTTATCATATTTCTTAATCAACTCATCATCTTATTACCAGATCATTAAATCACTTTCAAATTTTCCAATCTGTACCATCTTTTCCATCTCGTAGCTCTATACCGGCTTGTGTCAACACATCTCTAATTTTATCCGAAGTAGCAAAATCTTTTTTCTCTCTACTTTCTTTTCGAATATCAATAATCAACTGCATCAAATGCTCCATAGCTTGAGAATTTGTTTCGGTACCATTCTCAAACTGAATACCTAAAACCTTCACAAAATAATCTTGTACGAGTTTACGAATATTTTCTAGATCTTCTTGAGATGCATGAATGGTTTTGCTATCTATTTTATTGATTAAAGTAGCTAACTCGAATAACTCTGCTATTAACTTCGAGGTGTTAAAATCATCATTCATTGCCGCAGCACAATTATCTCTAATTTCTTTTATCTCCTTGCCTATATTGGTAGTTTCAGAGATAGTTAGTTTACCTATTTTTAAAAACGCATCTGTCAATCTATCGTAACCTTTCTCTGCTGCTATTAAAGCGTCATTAGAAAAGTCTAAATCACTTCGATAGTGGCCCATCATCATGAAAAAGCGCACCACCTGTGCAGAAAATGGTTTAGAAAAAATACTAGTAGTCCCCTCTAAAATATCAAATGGCAGAAAATAATTTCCAAAAGTTTTGCTCATTTTCTGACCATTGACATTGAGCATATTAGCATGCATCCAATAGTTAGCAGGATTTTTCATGCCAGCGCCACAACTCTGTGCTACTTCGTTTTCATGATGTGGAAATTTAAGATCCATACCACCTCCGTGTATGTCAAATTCTTCGCCGAGGTACTTTGTACTCATAGCAGTGCACTCTATATGCCAGCCAGGATTGCCGTCTCCCCATGGGCTTCGCCAGATTTGCATATCTTCGGATTGTGCTTTTTTCCATAGTGCGAAATCTGCAGGGTTTCTTTTTTCTTCTTGTCCTTGCAATTCTCTAGATTCGTTTAACAATTCATCGATTTTTCTTCCGCTGACAACACCATATGGATTAGATTTGACATATTTGTTTACGTCAAAATAAACCGTACCATTGCTTACATACGCAAACCCATTTTCCATTATTTTTTCAATGATTTCTATTTGTTCTTGAATATGAGCAGTGGCAGTAGGCTCTATTGAAGGTCGTAATAAGTTATATGCCTTTTGAATATCTTGAAATTTTGAATTATACTTATAGACAATTTCGAGAGACTCCATTTGCTCGGCCTTAGCAGCCAATCCTATACTATCTAATTCTAGTCCTGCACTATTAGTTATATGTCCGCAGTCTGTTATATTACGCACATATTTTACCTGATATCCTAGGTGTAATAGATAGCGAAAAATCATATCAAAATTGATAAAGGTTCTAAGATTTCCCATATGTGGCTCACTATACAAGGTAGGCCCACAGACATACATACCTATTTTTCCTTTATGTCGAGGTTTAAATTTTTCTTTCTTTCCTGTCAGTGTATTGTAGATGAATAGTTCACTCATAGTGCGAAATTATTTTACTTTATAAAAGGTGTAAATGCCTTGTTGATATAATAAATTTAAATGCTTTTTATGCACAGATAGTAGATGGGTGTCATTTGACTTCGCTATTAAATAATGAGGATAGGCACTTTCTGCAAAGCTTGTCAAGCTGTCTAATGCGAATCCATGTCTGTAATCCAACGCACTATCAGAATAAAAATTGGGAATAAAACTTAGTCCACCGTAATAGTGATAAAATGCTTTTTCATTTTTATTGTTTTTGACGAATTCCACCTGAGGTCCTTGCGTGAGTTGTTCTATCTTCGGCACATAATAGAGAAGAAGTGCGTTATTAAGCACCATGCCGCCTAGAAATAGTATAAAAAATCCTATTAATTTTTTTTTCTGAAAAACTAAAAGTAGAAAAGAAGTTAGAAACAAGATGAAAAATCCTATACCGAAAAAGATCTCAAATTTTTCCCAAGGATAATGCATGGATAATGCTTGATGTAAGGTGTCTTCATGAATATATTTTTCAAACACATTTAGATTAGCCTTAGTGATAGGTAGCAGAACCAGACAAGCAGTCCAAATCAATGCGCCCAGCGCAAAGAGAACATAAATGATTTTTTTAATCTCTTTTCCTTCTTCGATAATATAGCGTATACTGTAGGCTGCAAAATATGAAATAGGGAAATAGGCTAGGACCGAATAATGAGCTAGTTTAATTTTAAACAAAGAGACTATAATCATGACTATGATAAGGCAGCTAGCCATACAAAGTCTAAATATTTTTTGAATATTAGATTCATAAGTTTTTACACGGACAGAATTGAGGGCAAAAACACTCGCAGGAAAACAACCGAGCAATAAAATAATAAACTGGAAGGAGAATCGATTGGTCCAGGTAGCCTTATCTAAATTTAAACTATTCCATTGGTAATTTAGAAATGGCCCTAGGTAAGAACTGCCGTGCCACTTATATTCAATGCCTATCCATATCATAATAAATAATATGAAGTAAAAAGTCCACCGAAAAATACTGTTATAACCAAAGCCATATCGAGCACTTGAGAGGAGAAAAACAAGCCAATAGGTAAGTAGTATAACTATATATCCCTCTAATCCTTTAGTCATGACTGCACCTACTGCGGCTAAAAAGCTATAAAATAAATTTGAAAAGACTTCTTTTTTTCTATAAAATTTTTCATCACTTTCTTGTCTCGCTTCGATGACCCTTGCTAGATTATAAATACTTAAATAAATGAAAAAACAGAACCAAGGCTCTGCTAATCCAGATCTATGGTATAGCTGTGGGAGCAGCATAGAAATATAAATCAAGGCCCACGTCAATCCAAAATTAGAAGAGTAGAGTCGCTTTCCATTTTTATAAAGAGTCAGCACTACTAAGATAGCGCAAAGCGCATTTGGAAAACGAGCAGCGTATTCATTAATGCCTAGATATTTAAAGGAAATCAATTGTAGCCAAAAAAAGAAAGGAGGTATTTCTAGAAAATAACTGCCATTGAGCCATGGTTGGAGAACTTCGTCTCGGCCAAACATCTCTTTAGATACCGAGGCTAGTATGGTCTCATCCCAGTCAAATAAATTAACCTCTCCTATGAACGGGAAATATATCAGCCCACAGAGCAGAAACAAAAAACTTAGACGAGATAAATTGTAGAAAAAATTCATACTATAGTTATTTAGGAAGCTGAGCGGTGGTCCATTTTCGTCTGCGCATATAGTTAAATATAATTGCAAAAACGAAGACTAAACTTAGAGGTAAAGCCAGATTGAGTGTCTTCCATTGAGTGCTCTCGGTTTTTGTTCGCTGGGCATCGAGCAGTCTTACCTTGATTTCTTTATTTCGAGTAGCCAATAGATTATTTGGGTCTATGAGATATTCTATACAGTTGAGCACAAAGTCTTTATTTGCAAAAGTCTGACGAGTGAATTGTTCGAATCCCAATGGGTAAATCTCTCCTTTAGACGATACTTCATTTCGTAAAATCTCTGCATCAGAAAGAACAATCATTTTATTATCTACGCTCCGCTCTTTGGGAGTCTGACCCGCCTCCGTTATTTTTTTGACAAAATCTACCCCTAATTGATTTTTATAAGCAGAGACGAATTTGCCTTCTAATAATACACCACATGGGAGATTAGGCTGCTTGAAATATTTAAAATCTGGCTTATCTTTGACGGCTGATAAATGCACACGCACAGGCTCAGGTATAGCTCTACCATATGGAGAGGTAGAGAGTATCACTGTCTTTTTAATATCATTTTGAATCAGATCGAGACTCGATGCATACTGAGCGTAAATAGGATCTAGATTTTTCCCGATAGGATGAGCAAGACTCGGCGTCAATAATGGGCTAAAAAGCCAAGGGAAAAGTAAGGGCTCTTTGGTGGCCTCATCCATAATAGGAATCGCTGCGCTTTGCTGTCCGTCCTGTACTAAATTTTTATTGAGTCGTACACCGTAGGTAAATAAAATATCTTCGAGATTCAAGTCTAGGCCATGTGACATAAACATATTGCCTTCATTGCGAAGGTAATCCATTTGAGCATCCATGCCATCTAGTGCCCATAGGATTTTCCCTCCTTGCATTACATACTGATCCAGTCGATATTTTTCTACCTCAGAAAATGGTTTTTTCGGTCCTGCGATGATCATGAGATCAGTGGTCTGTGGGAACCAAGAGCCAAGACTATCTCCTTTTTTACTCAGCACTTTTTGAGTTACATCGTAGAAATTGACTTCGTACTTATTTTCAGTTAAGACATTGGCTAGGTCATTTAGTTCGTCAGTACCTAGCTCCCCATGTCCCTGCATGATACCTATCGTATAGTGTTTATTTTCTGTTAATTTTTTTATAGCATTGGCGATTTTATATTCCAATGATATGATAGAGTTATTGAGGGCATACTCTGGTGGATAGCCTATTTGATTTTCGAGTATCTGCACTGGCCAAGATCTGCCATTGACACTAATCTGAATACATGGGAAAATAAGTTGTTCTTTAAATCCATCTTCTTTTTTCACCCGCAGTTGGGTCGGCATAAGTCCTTTCGATATAAGTTCTTGCTGTATTTTAATGCGTTCGTCCTCATTGGCAGCATTTTGGGTAGGATTGGTAAATTCATATTGAATCTTACCTCCGCTTTCGCTGTTCATTTCTTTCAGTACATCCTCCGTTGCATTTCTCAATCGTAGAAATCCGGCAGGCAGATCCTCTCCGTCCAAGTAGATTTTTATAAAGGCCTTGTGTTTAGAATTTTCTAATAATTTTATAGTAGAATCGCTCAGAGAATAGCGATTCTCAGACGTCAGGTCAAAGCGCTTGTAGAGAAAGGAAGCTATAAAATTGACAAGGATGATAATGGCTATAACCATCACTAATCGAATCCATAAAGTCTTTTTATCTAGTTTTTGCATTGCTGAAGACACTTTCGTTAATATTAAGGCATAAATATATCCGTTTTTAGATAAAGGTATTGGTAGAATTTAGATTGAAGATGATAGTGAGCTATGGACTTATTTTGTTTTTATTTTCAAAGGTATTCTATTGAAACACTTTATATTTGAGATAGAAATTGCTTAAAATTATGAAAATCTATTTTTCTTACTTCTGGGTCTACGTTCACGCCATACGCAGAAAAGAAGTTTGAACATATTTTTGAATGATTATTTCCTTAAGTATAAAAATCTAACCTTCTCTTAAAATGATACCTTTTATGCAACGAATAAATCGGATGGAGTATTTAAATATTGGAAGTACATGAAAATAGAAAAAAACGAGATATTAGATTATGTCTTGAAAAATACGAATAGAAAATATCATATTGTAGTGACGACTCATATAAATTCAAGTTTAAATTTAGCAGGTTATTCTCAAGGAATAATAATACTAAAGAGAGAATATGATTTGGATAATTTAGATAGTATTTTCCATAGTAAAAGCTATGATACCTTAACTAGCCTTAATGGCTTCGAAGTATATACTAAGAAGGAATCTATTGACAAAAAATCTATGAATCTGCGATATACAGTTTTGTTTAAAAATAGCGATACGATTCATAAAATAGTGTTTATTGACGATACGAATCATTTTACGCATTTAGATAAATTATCCTGTCGTCACTTTGGTGAATATAAATACTTTGCCAGAAAACCAATTGATATTCACCCCTTCAATATTGATTCTTCTTTGCGTTCAAACAAGAAATACTTTAAGAGTAAGGCTAAAAAAGCGCGGCAGTATTTGTTGTTTTTTGATGAGCAATTGAGTTGGAAAGAAAAACAAAGAATACAAGCATTTATTGACGATTATGATAAATAATTATCTAAAAACCATAATTCCATAATCAAAAAGAATAAGTGGGTGTGCATAGAGTTAAGTGAGCTAATTTCCAAATAAAATAATTTAGAAAAAATACAGTGAAGGTTACAGAAAACTTTATTCGCCAGAAACTTACTTATAAGGTATTTCTATCTATGAGCTTTTTGGTGATTTCCTTGCCCATTCTTTTTAATTTCAAATATTTGCTACTCGGCGAAAAGGTAAAGGGAGTGATGATGAGAGTGGAAAGTGCTGGCAGCATTCGGTCTAGCGCGGAGGTTAGTATTATTAAATATTCAGTAGGAGACAGGAGATACGAATATACGGGTCCTAAAAATGTCATTTTTGAAGAAGGAGAGTTCGTTGAATTATATTATACAAAATCTAATCCACAAAATGCTACTCTAGCCAGTCCGCTTTATTTTTACTTTACAACCTCAGGCTTAAATTCGTTGTGCGCTATATTTCTTATTTTTTGGATAGCCGTCTTCTCTACCTATGGCAAACTATATTAGTGGGTTTTTTCTTAACTAATTAGGCTAAACTTGCTTATTTTGCACTTTTAAACTTACCATAAATATGTCCACTGCTGCCAAGGTAGATTTCCAGTTAAAAAATAAGGTCAAGATCGTAACCGCGGCCTCTTTATTTGATGGCCACGATGCCGCTATCAATATTATGCGCCGTATTATCCAATCTAAAGGAGCGGAGGTAGTGCATCTAGGTCACAATAGAAGTGCGGCAGATATAGTCAATACCGCTATTCAGGAAGATGCGAATGCTATAGCTATTACAAGTTATCAGGGAGGTCATATAGAATTCTTTAAATATATACATGATCTATTAAAAGAGCAGGGTTGTGGTCATATTAAGATTTTCGGTGGTGGCGGAGGGACTATCCTTCCTACAGAGATTAAAGAATTGATGGATTATGGTATAGCTCGTATCTACTCGCCTGATGACGGACGGTCTATGGGTCTGGAAGGTATGATTATCGATTTACTCCAGCAGTGCGATTTTCCTACTGGTACACCTGAGAGCTACAAGGATTACAATGGTAAGATAGATTTTGCCAAAGCTTTTGAAGCCTGCGATAGTAAATTTTTAGCCCGATTGATATCTACAGCAGAAAACTTCCCTGAGATCTTGGAAGCGGATTTGCGCAAGCTTTTCCCTGAAAATAGAGCCATGCCCGCTCCAGTATTAGGCATTACAGGCACTGGTGGTGCAGGAAAATCTTCGATGATTGATGAAATTGTTCGCCGATTTCTATTTGAATTTGAAGATAAGCGAATAGCTATTTTATCGGTAGATCCATCGAAGCGAAAGACAGGAGGTGCGCTACTTGGCGACAGAATACGTATGAATGCTATTAATAATGATCGCGTATTTATGCGCTCATTGGCTACTAGGCAGTCTAATCTGGCTTTGTCTAAATATGTGAATGAAGCCGTGGAGATTTTAAAACTGGCTCATTTTGATTTGATAATTTTAGAGACATCTGGCATAGGGCAGAGTGACACCGAGATTGTAGACCATTCGGATGTATCGATGTATATTATGACTCCAGAGTTTGGAGCAGCCAGTCAGCTAGAAAAGATTGATATGCTTGACTTCGCAGATATCGTAGCCGTCAATAAATTTGATAAGCGTGGCGCGCTTGATGCTATTCGTGATGTCAAAAAGCAATTTCAGCGCAATCATAACCTTTGGGATCAGGATCCTGATACTATGCCTATTTATGGCACTATAGCCTCTCAGTTTAATGATCCAGGAACCAACGAACTATTTATCAATCTAATGAAAGTGGTATCAGATCGATGGACTGAGAAATACGCCGCTAAGAATTGATAATATAGAGAGCCTTAGTATTTCTTCGTTGCTTTCTTCTCTCTTTTTTCTTCTTTCTTTTCCTTCGGAGTTTTAACTGGTTCTTTTTTTACCTCTTTTTTCGTGTCTTTTGATTTTGCCATAATTTATAAATTGATTGGTGAAGTATTTTTGAGCTTAAAAATTGAGCTAGGCTTTTAATAATTATTTCAATCACAAATTTAAGTCATTTATAATATAATTTGCTTCAAAAATATTTCGGTATTGATATAAATCAGTTCAGCTTTTCTTGAGCCTTTAGAAATTTTTACGAAGTCTTTCGTATTACATTGGTTTGGATGGAATAGATCGACATTAAATTATCTTGATTAGAGAAGATAATTGAGTATGTTAAGAGCAATTTTATAAAAGAGCTTTTCGTTTCAAGGGTTACTAATTGAGCAAATCAGGTCTTCGACACTTGGTGCGCTGATATGCCTGGTCATAGTTCCACTCCTCTATTTTCTTATGATTACCTGAGAGAAGCACCTCTGGCACGCGGCGTCTGTCCCATTCTTCTGGTCGGGAATATACGGGAGGAGCCAATAGCCCATCTTGAAAACTATCTGAGAGTGCAGAGGTCTCATCGTTGAGCACTCCAGGTATTAGCCTGCCAATGCTATCTATCAGCACCGCGGCTCCGATTTCGCCACCAGAAAGCACATAGTCGCCTATCGAAATTTCCAGAGTGACATATTTCTCTCTTATCCGCTCATCTATTCCTTTATAGTGACCACAAATCATCAGTATATTGCCCTTGAGAGAAAGCGTATTGGCTAATCTTTGATTGTAGGTGATTCCATCAGGACATAGATAGATGATTTCATCGTAGTCTCTTTCTTTTTTTAGATCTTCTATACATTTGGCTAGTGGTTCGCACATGAGTACCATCCCTGCTTCACCACCATACTGGTAGTCGTCTACCTGCTGGTGCTTGCCTATACCATAGGGCCTAAGTGCAATGGCACGTATAGTCAAAAGCTCTTTCTGCTGAGCACGTTTGAGAATAGAATGGGATAGAAAACTATCCATCAATTCTGGCAGTACACTGATTACATCTATATTCACGGGGTAAAATTAGTTATTCAGACTTAGGAATCGGTTTTATATTATCTCTTAGTAGGATATTAATTTGAAAATAATTGAATATATTCATCTGTCAATTGAACATAAATAGCAATTTTATTATCATCTATCGTGATAACGTATTCATCTATTAAAGGCACTAGAAGTAGCTTATCATTGCTAAGTTTTATCTCCAATGTCTCTTGGTGATTATTTTGATAAATGGCTATAACTTCTCCTATGTTCTCATCTAGATTATAAACCGCATAGCCAACTAAATCTTCTGATAATTCCTCATCAAAAAATTGACCTAGTAAGGTTTCATTAATAAAAATTTCTCGATTATTGAGGGCTTGAGCCTGCTCTTTGCTGGAGTAGTTTGCCCATTTGATATGAACCGTATAGTCATCTATCTTTGTTAGTTTTTCTATGATCAGGGGACTATGCATAGTGCCTTTCTCGACAAATACCGCCTTGATAGTTGAATCTATTAGAGCAGCGTCTAATGTCACTAGAGTGGTGCCATCGAAGCCTTTGGTTTTTAATATGGTTCCTATTTTTATAAATGAATTCATCTTAATTATTTATAATTCTGCGCTGCCTTACCACTTCATATAGTAATATACTCGCACTATTAGACACATTCATAGAATCTATTTTTCCTAACATAGGTATTTTGATACATTGGTCTGCATGCGAAGCCCAAAATTCTGAAATTCCTGTGCTCTCTGTCCCGAAGACAATAGCTGCTGGCTGGGTGAAATCCTCTTGATAATAATATTTTTCTGTATGAAGATACGTTGGATAAATTTGAACACTATGTTTCTGACAAAAGTCTAACGCATCTTGATTAGTACAGGAAACTATCTGCTTAGAAAATACGCAACCTAAGCTATTTCTAACTACATTATGATTATATATATCCGTTTGCATTTCGGTGCAGATTATGACATCTACATTGGCAGCGTCTGCTGTGCGAAATAGAGAGCCAAGATTGCCAGGTTTTTCTATATTTTCTAAAATGAGCACAAAGGGTTTTGGACTCAGCACTACATCGGCTAGTTTTAGATATTTAGCCTTAGTTAAAGCTATGATAGAGCTTTTGACATCGCGAATTGCTATCTTTTCCATCACTTCAGTCGAACATTCATAGACTTCTTTAGCTGCTTCTTTTATACTAACATTTATATCCGTTAGATTTTTTTCAATTAGTAGTTTTTCTATTTCTACACCTGATGCTATAGCTATTTCTATTTCTTTTTGACCTTCTATTATACATAGTCCATGCTCCTTGCGTTTGGCAGCTTTATATTTTAATTCTACAATTGATTTGACCAATTGGTTTTGTGTACTCTGAATTTCTTTCAAATGAACCCTCGTTTTATCAATGATTTTAAAGCTCAAATTTAGTCTAGTTTATATAAATTTGTAGAAACAGTATCAAATGAAGTTAAAAAATCTACTTTTGATATGCCTTAATCTAGCATTTGCGTTGGTTCAGGCACAGAATTTAACTCTACCGATAGATTTCCCTGTATCTCTGGCCGGAAACTATGCAGAACTCCGAAAAAATCATTTTCATATGGGGTTGGACTTCCGAACGGATAATAAAGAAAATATTAGAATTATAGCAGTAGAAGATGGTTATATATCCCGAATGGTGATAGCGCCAAACGGATATGGTAAGGCGATTTACATTCACCATCCGCAACAAGGATTTACCTCCTTATATGCCCATCTAAATGCCTTCAGGCCCGATTTGGAGTGGTGGATTAATCAGGCTCAATATGCTAGACAGTTAAATGCAATCGATACATCCTTTGTCCAAGCTAAGTTTTTTGTAAAAAAAGGTGAGCATATTGCTTTTTCAGGCAATACAGGTAGCTCAGAAGGTCCACACCTTCATTTTGAAATACGAAATTTGCAAACAGAAAAAACAATTAACCCTCTGCATTTTTATCCGCAGATAAAGGATACCATAGCTCCTAGTTTAAATAAAATCATTTTTTACCATGTCGACGGGGAGTCTATTTTTATCGATAAATTTTCGGCGAAAGAAATTAGTCAACAGACGGTGGAGTTAAATTCGAGTAGTATAGGTCTTGCTATATCAACTTTTGATAAAATGAATTATTCTCCCAATGTATTTGGTATATATGCATTGAGAGTTTATGTTGATAATGAACGAATTTATCAGTTCAAGCTAGATAGTCTGGACTTCAACTGGCAGAGTCATATTCGAGCGGCTAGTGACTATGGTATAAGGGAAAATGATGTATATAAAGCCTTTTATGAATTATGTAGCTTTAACCTCACAGATAGCGGCAGTGCAAATGGTATCATACACATACTGCCAAAAGAAAAAAAACAAGTTCGCATTGAAGTATACGATTTTCATGGGAATACTTCTTCTGTAGAATTTTTTCTAACGTCTACAGGTGAATTTAAATCGGATCAATCGAAAGCAATAGATTGCAGACAAGAACAAATGTTGACGGATCAAAAAAGTTTTCAGTTGCTCATACCAGCGAATGGATTAGCTGAGAATTATGCGCTTAATTATACATTGGAAAAATTAACTAGTGATGAATTGTTCAAGATAAATCTTCTAAATTCTTCTGTGGCAGCTCTCATACCAGCTCAATTGTCCTATTTTGTTCCGCCAGCGACTAAACATATCCAGAAGCTATATCTAGAGTCAAAAATAGATAATAAGGTGAAATGCTATACGGGATTTTTACGGCAAAATATCCTTATCTTTCCTAAATTGAAAAACTTCGGCACTTTAACAGTCCGATATGACCATGCCGCTCCTGAAGTCATTAGATTGCCTTTACGTCGACAGCTTTATCTTGTATTTACTGTCAAAGATAAAGAGTCAGGAATAGAAGATTATCGACTCTATATCAATGGTATGTGGCGAAAACTCTATTTTGATGAAAAAAATAATGAGTTGATTTACAAAATTATTTCTGAAGATAAAGGGAAGAAAGTCAAAGGCTTACTAGAAGTTATAGACCGAGTAGGAAATAAAAACAGCAAAAGCTTTGAAATTTTATTGTAGAAAATATGTTATAGAATTTAGTAACCTAAAATAATAGTTCGCGAATGGATGAGGTGAGAAAGCGTTTTCTGAACTATATTCAATATGAGAAAAGACTCTCTAAGAATACGCTGATAGCTTATGAGCAAGATTTGAATCAGTTTAGTTTATTTCTTCATTACAATTTTCAGCATCAGGATATGCTTACGGCCAATTCTAGTATGATTAGATCATGGACCATCTCTCTGATAGAAAAAAAAGATACAGCTACTACGGTCAATCGAAAAATTTCATGTCTAAAATCATTCTATAAGTTTTTACTTAAAAATGGCTCTATACATCAGAATCCGACTTCTAAAATCATTAGACCAAAAACGCCTAAGCGTCTGCCAAAGGATATATCTGCTGGAAAACTGCAGGACATCAAAGACAAACTAGAACTCAGCCTAACAGAAGATAATTTTGATGCTCGCCGAGACTATACAATGTTTATGACATTTTATTTATGTGGTCTACGTCGCAGTGAGCTCATCGATATGCAGTGGCAGCAGATAGATCTGTCTCTGAAGCAGATATCTGTCATAGGCAAAGGTAAAAAGCAGCGTTTTATTCCTATCAATTTTCAGCTCATAGAGCTATTGTATAGTTATAAGCAGGAGATAAGTGATCAGAACATTATAGCGGAGAATGATCATGTTTTTATCTTAAATAATGGAAAACAACTCTATCCTAATTTTGTTTATAGAACCATAAAAAAATACTTAATGGAGGTCACGTCTCAAAAGGGAATTGGGCCACATTCTTTAAGACACAGTTTCGCTACTCATCTGCTAAACGAAGGCGCCGAACTCAATGCTATTAAAGGTCTACTGGGCCACAGTTCATTAGCATCTACACAGGTATATACGCACAGCAGTATCGAAAAACTAAAACATATTCATAAATTATCTCACCCTAAATCTTAAAAACGTATGAACAGAAAAATTCAAGCAGACGGATTCGTTGCAGATCTCAAATTGGTGGAGTTTATAGAAGCCAAAACGGACAAATTAATTACATTCTACGATAAAATCATCGATATTGATGTCAAACTAAAAACGGATAGTCATCAAAAAATAAAGGATAAAATAGTGCATATTCTATGCCACATTCCCAGCAGCAATTTATTTGTAGAAGCTAAAGCCAAATCGTTTGAAGAGGCTACAGATGAAGCAGTGGAAGATTTAAAAAGACAGATCAAGCGCAAGAAAGAAATAGCTTTAGGCAAGGCAACTGGTGGATCAGCTGAAGCACTGCAAGATAGAGATTGGGAAGATTATGACGATTAATAAGTCTTCGTTCTAAATAGACTGAATCAGATAATTTTTAAATTCAGCTTTCGGAGCCGAATAGAAGTTTATTTATTGCACTTCGTGAGATTATTATCTGTAGATAAGGAAATTAGTCCAGAGTGGAAGTTTAAACTGCCCTTCTTCTATTTTAAGGGAAAGATGTTTTGTTATTTATGGTATCACAAAAAGTATAAGCAGCCATTTAATGGTATCATTGTTGGGAATAAAAATAGATCATTCTGATTGGATAACGGAAGGATGCAAACGAATAAAAATTTATTTATTAGATCCAGAAGGATATTGACGTTATAAAAGTTCGAAAGATTTTTAAATTCAGCTATTTTAATCACTAATTCCTCGGTTTCTAAGCAGAGATAAGTGGAATGGAATATTTTTGTAAAATTAACCGATAGAAAAAACTAAAATGAAGTCATTAGCTGACATATTAAATATAGATCACCCCATAATTGTAGCCCCTATGTTTCTCATATCTAAGGTGGAAATGGTAGTAGCTGCTTGTGAGGCTGGTGCTTCAGGAGCTTTTCCAGCACTAAATTATCGAAGTCTTGACGAGTTAAGACAGGCAATTCGTGATATTCGCTCTAGAACATCAAAGCCATTTGGGGTTAATTTGATTGTTAATAAATCGAATATAAAATATAAGGCACAGCTCGAACTATTGCTCGAAGAAAAAATCGATTATATTATTACATCATTAGGTAGTCCTCAGGAGACTATTAAATCATGTAAGCCCATGGGAATAAAAGTATTCTGTGATGTTATAGATGCCGTCTATGCAAAAAAAGTAGAAAAGATGGGAGCAGATGCCATCATAGCTGTCAATAATAAAGCAGGAGGGCATTGTGGAAAGATCGATCCATTGAAATTAATAAAAAATATTCAAGCAGAGTGCCAGATACCAATAATATCAGCAGGAGGCATTGGGAGAAAATCCCAGATAGATGAGGTGATGAAGCACGGTGCGATCGGAGTCTCTGTTGGTACTATATTCTTAGCCAGCGAAGAATCAACCATATCCAAAGATTATAAAGATGCTTTAGTTAAATATGGCGAAAAGGATATTGTTTTGACCACTAAAATGTCTGGGTCGCATCTGACGGTGATTAATACACCTTATGTCCAGTCTCTGGGCACAAAAGCTAGCTTTTTGGAAAGACTGATGCATAAAAATAAATGGCTAAAAAAATACATTAAAATGGTTATATCTCTAAGGGGTATGAGAGCCATAGAAAAATCTACCTTCAAATCAACTTATGAAACGGTCTGGTGCGCTGGGCCTTCTATCGAGTTTATTAAATCCGTGCGACCATTGAAAGAAATTATGAAAGATCTTACTAGTGATATTAGTTAGATATAAGTAATACCAATAGGATAATCTTGACTTATCAGTTCAATGAGCTTTTGTTTTTTCTCTGGATGCCATACAATATCATATTCACCTCCACCTATTATGACTATTCTATGTTGAGTCAATTGTTTGAAATAGGCGAGATAATTTTCGTTGAGTTGCTCTAAATAACTGTCTTTTATATTGATCTCGTAGTCTCTACCACGTTGCAGAATATTACTTTTAAGTGTATCTATACTTTGATAAATATAGATAGTCAAATCAGGAACAGGTATCTGATGAAACATGATTTGAAAGAGTTTTTTGTAAAGTTCTAGTTCGTCTGCTTTGAGGTTAATCGAAGCGAAAACAAGTGACTTGTAGAGTACGAAGTCACTTATTATTATATCTTGAAATAAATCTCGTTTTTCTATTTCGTTTTTGACCTGATGATATCGCGAGGCAAGGAAGGAAAGCTCTAGTGGAAAACTATACTTATTTTTATCTTCATAAAATTTTATAAGAAAGGGATTTTCCTCATATTCCTCAAGTAATAGTTTCGCTCCAAAGTGTTGTGCTAGAAAAGCAGCTATCGTGGTCTTTCCTGCACCTATGACTCCTTCAATAGCTATATAATTATAATTCAATTTTCTTAATTAAACTTCAAGTGTTGTTCAAAAAATGATTAAAAACTTTAGACTTTCTACAGATGAAAACTATTTTCCTTTATACTCATTGACCTCTAGCAGGTCTTCGCATTCTAGCAGCAAGTCGAGGATTGTAGCCCCCATGATCGGATGATAAAGGTCTGGAGCTATCTCTGAAAGCGGAATTAGGGTAAATCTTCTCTCATGTAGAAATGGATGCGGTATGGTCAAATCCATTTCACATATCATTTCGTCTTCATACATCAATATATCAATATCTATTTCACGTGGCCCCCATTTATAGGTTTCTTCGCGCTCCATGAGTTTTTCGATTTCAGCAATTTTTTCAAGAACTTTTTTAGGTTTTAATTTTGATTCTACCTCTAAAGCTTGATTGAGAAATTCATCTTGTTCATTCTCTCCCCAAGGTTGAGTTTCGTATACTTTTGATTTTTTAACTATTTTCCCGATTTTCCCTTCTACTTGTTCTCGGGCCTTCTCGAGCTGTTTTAATCTATTGCCTATATTGCTTCCTAATAAAAGGTGTATCACTGCCATTTTTCTTATCTTTACAACAAAATTCAATAAAAAAAACTATTTAGTATGAGAAATTTTCTAAAGACCTTATTGGCAGTGATTTTTGGAAATATTATTTTTTTCGGAATTTTCTTCTTATTGCTTATAGGATTGGCGGTAGGGGTAGTGATAAGTACGAAAGGAAGTAAAGTAGAGCTAAAAGGAGATCATATACTGACTTTAAATATTCGCAGTGGCTTGTCAGACTTGTCTCAGGACAAAAGTTTTGATCTCGGTATGGGACAGGGGAATAAAAGTGCCATTAGCATTTATGACATTATAGATGGTATTAAAAAGGCAAAAAATGACAAATCAATCAAAGCATTGTGGATCCAGATGAACTATAATGAGGAGCTGAGCTATGCCCAGATAGACATGCTGAGAGCGGCAATTAAAGATTTTAAGGCTAGTAAAAAACCAGTAGTGGCCTATGGGGAGGCTGTATCTCAGAAGATGTACTATCTAGGCTCGGCATCAGATAAGGTTATGATCAATCCGCAAGGAGCGCTTGATGTGCGCGGTTTCGCTGCTCAATTGACTTTTTTCAAAAAGACTCTGGATAGATTAGAAATTAAACCACAAATTTTTTATGCTGGAAAATTCAAAAGTGCTACGGAGCCATTCAGGCTAGATAAGATGAGCGATGAGAATAAAGTGCAGATGAAAGAATTACTTTCCGATATTTCTAATTCCGTTTTTTCAAGCATTGCAGCAGACAGAAAAATAAATTTGGAAAATTTGAATTTAGCAATAAATGAGTTGCGAACAAGCATGCCGGAAGATGCACTAAGTTCTGGTCTGATTGACAAAATAACCTACCTAGATGAAGCAGAAAGGGAACTTAAAAGCCTAATGAAGCTAGGAGAGAAAACAGAATTGAAAAAATTGACTTTGTCGAATTACTTGGAAGATAGGTTTTCGTCATTTAAGAATGAAGGTATCGCAGTATATGTAGCTGAGGGCGATATTGTAGATGGAAAAGCAGAAGAAGGCAGTATAGGCTCAGAAGATATGGTTAAAGATATTCGAGCTATGGCAGAAGATAAAGATATTAAAGCCGTTGTATTGCGGGTCAATTCTCCTGGAGGCAGTGCTTTGGCTTCAGATGTCATCTTACGAGAGTTGGATATATTGAAGAAGAAAAAACCGCTGGTAGTTTCTATGGGCAACGTGGCGGCCAGTGGAGGTTATTATATAGCTAGTGGAGCAGAGAAAATATTCGCAGAGAAAAATACGATTACTGGTTCTATAGGTGTATTTGGTATAATCCCTAACATAGGACAGATGATGGAAAATAAGTTGGGAGTTACATTTGATGAAGTTGAGTTGCATGAACATGCAGCTATGGGGGTTTATAAAAACTTCGATGCATTAGAGGCTGCTAGAATACAGCAGTCTATTGATAAAATTTACCTCAGTTTCAAATCAATCGTAGCAAAAGGAAGAAATATGAATATCGATAGTTTAGAAAATATAGCACAGGGTCGAGTCTGGAGTGGTACTAAAGCAAAGGAGCTGAATCTCGTAGACGAGATTGGTGGCCTTAAGGATGCGATAGCCTATATTGCAAAATCAAAGTCACTGGATGCTTCCAACTATTTTTTCTTCAATAAAAGAAAAAGTGATTTTGAAATGCTTTTTGAAGGATTTTCAAACGAGGATACCAAATCATCGATTGAAGAAAAGTATTTGAAATCTAAATTAGGTTCCTATTCAAAGTATTATGATATGCTCAAGTCATTTGAAAATATTCGTGGAGCACAGATGAGAATGGTCTATCAGGTGAATGGCTTATAATCATTAGCTTGACGAAATCAGTTCCTCTTTTTTATTTCGGCAATATAGCTTATTGGAGTGAACTCATTAAGTTAGAAAAGTTATGTTTCACTCCACATTTTCCTATACCTAAAAAGACCTATGCTAATCGTACGGTTATACTTATGGCCAATGGTCTTCAGACTCTGACTGTGCCAATCGTAGGCGGTCGAGGAAGTAAAATTCCTATGGATCAAATCGAAATATCATATCTAGAGAATTGGATAGCTAAGCATAAAATGGCCTTGCAATCTGCCTACGCCAAGAGTTCATATTATGAGCATTATATGCCTTATTTTGAGCCTATTTGGGCAGCAAAGCCTCACACGCTCATGCAGCTTAATTTAAACATGTTTAAGATGCTTTCAAAAGTATTGAAACTGCATGTAGAAATAGTAGAAGAGGAAAATACGAATCTATTAGAAGTCCAGTTCATCCCTAATATTTATAGTCAGACACTCGTTTCGTATCCTCAAGTGTTTCGATATAAATTTCCTTTTCACCCTGATTTATCTATTCTCGATCTCCTATTTTGTTTAGGTCCAGATGCTAAGAGTTATTTAGAAAATGGCCATTCAAAGTGATTTTCAGGAAAGGAGATAATAGTTTGAAGGAAGAATAAATTATTTAAAATCTGCTTAAATCAAGGTGTAAATTTTTTGATAAAATAATACAAATTTTTCTTATTATATTTGTATTTGTCAGCTCAGAATAATTCGAATAAAAGTAAAAATCATAAATTTTAAAAATGTCCACACAAGCATTATTTCCTGTAAAAAAACTGAAAGCTACCGGCACTAGTGAGAAGATATATATCATCCCTCCTCATAGGAATCGCTATCTATCTGAAATATCAGAATCTATTCGGAAATACAATAAGGAAACTATTGATCAGGCAGATATAGCTCAAAGATTATATGCTCTTCATTTAGCTAAAGTAGAGGCCAGTAAAGCAAAAGATGAAATATTGACTGCGGCGCTAGATAGGCTTTATAACGCTCTGGAAGAAAAGCTATCGGTTGATAATAAAAAAATCATTCAAGGCTGGCAGGATAAGATCAGCCGCTACAAAGATGAATTTTATATATTCAAGGTTCGGGAAAAGGAGCTGAAAATAGCGACTCATACGAAGTCCTTGTCTAATCTTTCTATTCCTAAGATTTCTATGCCTAAATATAAGGGTTGGGGAGATATTTTACAGTGGAGTCTACAAGAAAATGTTCCAGGAGAATTTCCTTATACCGCTGGGGTTTATCCATTTAAAAGAGAGAATGAAGACCCGACAAGAATGTTTGCGGGCGAAGGGAGTCCTGAGAGAACGAATAAACGATTCCATTATGTGTCCCTTGGCCTACCTGCCAAGAGACTTTCAACGGCGTTTGATAGTGTCACTCTATATGGCGAAGATCCTGACCACAGACCGGATATCTATGGAAAAATAGGTAATGCCGGTGTGAGTATTTGCTGTCTCGATGATATGAAAAAATTGTATTCGGGTTTTGATCTCTGTGAGCCAAACTGCTCTGTATCTATGACGATTAATGGTCCTGCACCTATGTTGGTAACATTTTTTATGAATGCAGCCATAGACCAGCAGTGTGAAAAATACATTAAAGAAAACTTACTAGAGAAAGACGTCCAGAAAAAAATAGATGAACTCTATAATGGAAAAATTAGACCTCAATATACACCATATGAATCTAATGAGCTACCAGAAGGAAATTCTGGATTAGGCCTCATGCTGCTTGGTGTCACAGGCGATCAGGTCCTACCTAAGGATGTATATGAAAAAATTAAAGCTGGAACCATAGCTAAGGTAAGAGGTACGGTACAAGCAGATATCCTCAAAGAAGATCAAGCGCAGAATACATGTATTTTTTCTACGGACTTTGCTTTAAAGTTGATGGGGGATGTACAGGAATATTTTATTCAGAATAAGATTAGAAATTTTTATTCAGTATCTATTTCAGGCTATCACATAGCGGAGGCAGGCGCCAATCCTATTTCACAGTTGGCGTTTACGCTTTCCAATGGATTTACGTTTCTGGAGTATTATGTATCAAGAGGTATGAAAATTGATGATTTTGCGCCGAATTTTTCATTTTTCTTCTCGAATGGCGTAGATCCCGAATATTCTGTTATAGGTCGTGTTGCTCGTCGTATATGGGCTAAGGCAGTTAAAAATCTTTATGGAGGAAATGAGCGCAGTCAAATGCTAAAATATCATATCCAAACTTCTGGACGTTCTCTGCATGCGCAGGAGATAGATTTTAATGATATCCGTACGACTTTGCAGGCGCTTTATGCCATTTATGACAATTGCAATTCATTGCATACCAATGCCTATGATGAAGCTATAACTACACCTACAGAGGAATCTGTCCGCAGAGCTATGGCTATTCAGATGATAATCAATCATGAACTAGGATTAGCTAAGAATCAAAATCCAAATCAAGGTTCATTTATCATAGAAGAGTTAACGGATCTAGTAGAAGAGGCTATTCTTCTAGAGTTCGACAAATTGACGGAGCGCGGAGGCGTGCTCGGCGCTATGGAGACTATGTACCAACGAGGAAAAATTCAAGAAGAGTCCATGCATTACGAGATGCTCAAACATACTGGAGAATATCCAATAATAGGCGTCAATACATTTCTTAATAGTAAGGGTTCTCCAACGGTGATACCGGGTGAAGTCATTCGAGCTTCAGAAGATGAAAAGCAACAACAAATTGAAACCTTGAATGCTTTGCACTCCATTTATAGCGAGGCTCAAAAAACATCACTTCAAAACTTAAAACTCGCCTCATTACAAAATAGAAATCTCTTCTACGAATTAATGGAAGCAGGAAAAGTTTGCTCACTAGGGCAGATATCGAATGCGCTATATGAAGTAGGCGGACAGTATAGGAGGAATATGTGATATTCGTTTGTGTATCTTAACGGAGAATTGACTGATTGTTTATAAAAGAGGTCGGAGTAGTTTAGTGTCAAAAACATTCCTGCGATCCTTCTTCAGTATTTCCTAAAAACCTATTATCTTTGTCTAAATCCATTCCTATGAAGCAGTTTATATTTTTACTGATATTTAGTCCTGTATTTATTTACGCTCAGTTTGGAAATCGGAATCTACCGCCAGAGAGTTGGACTAGAGTTGGAAAATATGTCGCAATAACCGGTAAAGAAGTCCTAGCGGATCCAAATGAAATACATAAATTAAAAGCAATCGAACATGCCTCATACATATGTGCGACAGCTATACCTGCACAGATTAAGTTTTCAGATTTTAGTCTGGTAGAAATTTTGCCAAATAATGATAAGGTTTATCGCCTTCTTATCAAATCTCCTGGTGCATTAGGTATGATGCTGATGTTTGAGAATTTTAAACTCGACAAAGGCGCTAAATTATGGATATATAATAAAGAGAAGACTCACTTCGCCGGAATGTATTCTGAAAAAGATAATTATCAGACAAATGGCGAGTTTTTAAGTTCGGAAGTACCAGGAAATGAAGTCATCGTTGAATATTTAGAACCAAGTCAAATGCATACTGTAGATTTTTCAATTACCAAGGTTTATCATTATTTTAGAGGTTTGAAAAGTGGGAATAGCAATGGGTTTGGTTCATCTGGATCTTGTATGGTAAATGCTGCCTGTCCTGAAGGAGCTATTAAGTCTGCAGCGCGCGCTGCGACATGCAGAATAAGGGTCACAGGACCTAGTTTCTCAGGATTTTGTAGTGGCACATTGATTAGTAATACTTCTGGAGATGGGACACCATATATTATTAGCGCCAATCACTGCAGTGCTAAGAGTAGTCTGAGTGATTTGATTAATTGGGAATTTGATTTTTTATTCGAATCTCCTTCTTGTAATAATCCTCCAATAGAGCCTTCTACATTGACCTACAAAGGGTGCACTGCTCCAGCTTATTCTGGAACAGATAATGGAGAAAATTCATCAGACTTTTTATTATTAAAGCTCAATTCGACTCTTTTAACTTCTACGCATGATTTCACCTTTCTAGGCTGGGATAGATCGGATAACAATTATGAAAATACAGTGTGTTATCATCACCCAAAAGGAGATATTAAAAAAGTTAGTACTTCTTCAGGATTTACAAGCAAAGTAAGCTATGGAAATAATGTGCCGAATACTCATTTAGCCCTAACATGGACACCTACAGCTAAAGGTTATTCGGTAACAGAAGAGGGATCTTCTGGTTCAGGGTTGGTCAATAATGATGGTTTATTAGTTGGGACATTGACTGGTGGGTCAGCCTCGTGTGACAACCTAAGTGGAGTAGATATGTATGGTCGATTTTTTGTTCATTGGGATAAATTTGGAACAGCAAATGATCGTCGATTAAAACCATGGTTAGATCCAGGAAATACGGGAGCTACTATTTCCAAGTCACTTAAGCTATCTGGTGCTATTGTAGGAATATCTTCTCATCAACTGGAACAACATCTAAATTATTCTTTGAATTTAAATCACCTAAAAATCAATTGGATAAAAAGAGGATATGACATTAATATTTACAATTTTCTAGGACAGAAAGTTTATCAGGCCTACACGAATTCTGAAGAGTTGAATGTTGATTTGGCTTCATTCACTAAAGGTATATATATTGTAGAAGCTCTAAATGAGAATAAAAGAGCAGTTGTGAAAATCAGCTGGTAAAATTTAATGATGAAACTACTTCTTATTCCTACTCCCATAGTTGACGACTCTATAAAAGATATTACAGAGTATTCTAAGCAATCCGTTCAGCCTATACGGCATTTTGTAGTCGAAAATTTACGAACTGCGAGAAGAGTGTTGCGTAAGTATGATTACAAAGTTAATTTTGATAACGAGGTGAGTTTTTTTGAGTATGATAAACATATCAAAACTTCGTCTTTAGAAGAAATAGAAAATTGGTTTAAAGCTGGATTTTCTGTAGGTCTCATGTCAGAAGCTGGCATGCCATGTATCGCAGATCCTGGAAATGAAGTTGTGCGTTTAGCGCATCGGTTAGGCACCTCCATTGAGGTTTTATCTGGTCCTTCTAGCATTCTCATGGCCTTAGTAGCTAGTGGATTAAATGGGCAAAATTTTGCCTTCAATGGTTATTTGCCAATAGATCAAGGAGAGCGATTGAAAAAGTTAAAATTTCTTGAAGCTAGAGCCCAATCTGAAAATCAAACACAGTTATTCATGGAAACGCCTTATAGAAATCAAGGTCTCTTTGATTTTATACTTAAAAGCTGCCCTTCGCATCTTTTTTTAGGTATAGCAGCTAATATAGGAGAAGAGTCTTCTATTATCAGATCGAAAAAGATAGAAGACTGGAAACGATCAGACCCACCTAGGCTTCATAAGCTTCCTGCGATATTTTCTTTGGGTATATAATTTTTCATACAATTATTGTGCATCTCTCATATTGAGTTCTTGAATTCTATAAATGGGTGCATTTATTTTATGCAAAATGCCTAATAGATTAATCCGAAATATGATATTAGTACTTAATTTGACTTGAAACTCTGATATGATTTTTTGTAATCAAATTTCAGATTAATTTTTTATTGATTGTATTGCGACTTTATCCGAAAGAAAAAATCATGTATTAACTACAAAAAAAAGGAGTTCGGTAGGGGAACCGAACTCCAAAATACTATGAAAACAAAACTAACATAATTGTTAAAACAACTATGAAAACCTAACACAAATATAATATAAAAAAATGAAATGTCAACACGTAAATTAAAATTATTTTGAATTTTTAAGATTCTCGAGGTATTGCGTTAGCTCATCTAATGTTTTGAAGTTCACATCACGTGGTTTACTTCCTTTATTTGGTCCTACTATACCCATGGCTTCTAACTGATCTACTAATCTTCCCGCTCGCCCGTGGCCTACGTTTAATTTTCGCTGCAGCAGCGAAATAGAGCCTATTTGCTGTATGACTATCTCTCTAGCAGCATCCTCAAACAGGGGGTCTATATCATTTTTATCAAACCTGACTTCGCGGTCTATTTCTTCGTCTCCAAAGTATTCTGGTAATTGGTATGCCTCTCCATAGCTCTGCTGCTGGCTAATATGCTGACATATTTTATCTACCTCTGGCGTATCTACAAATGGACATTGGAGGCGTATGATATCGCCACCAGATGGACTATAGAGCATGTCTCCGCGCCCTATGAGCTGTTCGGCACCTTTGGTGTCAATAATAATATTGCTATCTATTGCTTTAGATACAGCAAACGCTATTTTAGTAGGGAAATTCGCTCTGATCAATCCTGTGAGAATATTCGCCGCAGGGCGCTGGGTAGCCAATATGACATGAATACCGATAGCTCGAGCTAGCTGGGCTATTCTAGCCAAGGGCATTTCTACCTCTTTCCCTGCAGTGATTATGAGATCGGCATACTCATCTATCACCAATACAAAATAAGGCAGATAGCGATGGCCGTGAAGTGGATTGAGCTGACGTTTTTTAAATTTATCGTTGTATTCTTTGATGTTTCTTACCGTTGCCTTTTTGAGTAGATCATATCTGTCATCCATCTCTATGCATAGTGAATTGAGTGTATTGACTACTTTTTTTACGTCAGTGATTATAGGCTCTTCCTCATTGGGAAGTTTAGCAAGAAAATGTTTTTCTATTGTACTATATATGCTTAATTCTACTTTCTTCGGATCCACCATGACGAATTTTAGCTCAGAAGGATGTTTTTTATATAATAGCGAAACTAGAATTGCATTAATTCCTACAGATTTCCCTTTGCCTGTCGCCCCAGCCATTAGAAGGTGGGGCATCGTAGCTAAATCTACTACGACCATTTCATTGGAGATATTTTTCCCTAAGGCGATAGGTAATTCCATTTTTGTCGTTTGAAATTTTTCGGACATTATAGCCGAGCGCATACTTACTATCTCTGTTTTCTTGTTAGGAACTTCTATTCCTATAGTTCCTTTGCCCGGTATAGGGGCTATGATTCGTATGCCAAGCGCTGCCAAGGAAAGGGCAATATCATTTTCTAGTCTGGATATTGTTGATACGCGCACTCCTGGTGCAGGGGTGATTTCATACAAGGTCACAGTAGGTCCCACCGTAGCTCTAATGGAGCTAATCGTGATATTGAAATTTTTGAGGGTTTCTACGATTTGATTTTTATTGTTTTCTAGTTCATTTCTATCTATAGTAGTAGTTCCCGAACTATGATTTTCTAATAGGTCTATGATAGGATACTTGTAGTTAGATAAATCTTTTTTAGGATCGTAAGGCTCTAAATTTTCAAGATTTTTCTGCTGAATTTCTTCGATATTTGTAATTAATTTTTCTTCAGTCTTTGGCACTATGGTAAGTTCTGTTGTGTTCTTTTCTTCCGAAATATTTTTTATATCACTACTTTGCTTCTCCTCGATTTCTGTTTTTGTGATTTGAGGAAGTTCCTCCTCTATATTCATGATTTCTAGTCCTAAATTCGGCAAAGGCACCGCTGGACTGACTGGGGGGCTTGTGAAATCTATATTATCTTTTTCAAAAAGGGTGTCACTATAGGTTTTTTCTTCGTTGACTATTCCCTTTTTTATAGGTTCTGTTTCGTTAAACAACTTTTCCTCCTTTGGCAGTTGACCTTGTTCATACCATTTCAAAAGAAAATTGAAATTGAGATTAGCGTACCAAACTAAGGCAGCAATGCTGCAAAATATCCATACCATCAGCACACCTAATGTGCCTATATAATTATGAAGAAAACTATTAGGACCAGTGATGAGATTGCCAAAGTTTCCTCCTAGAGGTAGATATCCATTTCGAAAAAAAACTAACTGAACTAATGCCAGAAAACTACTAGTAATAAAAATGAATAGAATAGGATATAGACTTAACTTGAGATAAGAGAATAGTCTCTTCTGGAAGAGCAGGTTGAGACTGAGTAGGAAAAGACTGATAGGTATTATAAATGCGGCGAGTCCGAATAAATTGTCAAGGAAGAAATAACCTAAGAAAACCCCAATTTTATTGAGCCAGTTTTGAATTTTGTAGTGTTCTGTTTCCTTGATATAATCCCAGCCTTCTAGAGCTATACTCTGGTCTAGACGAAAGCTAAAAAGGTAGGATAAAAAGCTAAAAAATAGAATAAATGAGAAAAATAGAATGACGACACCTGCAATCTTTTGTTGTTTGCTCTGATTTAAAAATGAACTGAATTCTTTATTTGATTTGGCTGCCATACTAAATTAGGATAGTCCTAAGTCTAAATTACAAAGCTATATCTCTAGTTTTAAAGAGACAGATAAATTGTCCACAAGGTTTAGTTTTGCATACAGTTTTAGTCTAAAAAACGTGCGCGATCTTCTTTCGTCGGTATTCTGCAGCGGTCTAATCTGCCAAACCACTCCAGTCTATGAAGACTAATCCACTTATAAATATAGTCTCGAATGAACTTTGGTATCCACTTGAAAATATAAAATATAGCCCAAATGCCACCTATTGACTTGAGAATTTCTAGTACAGCATCGGATTCAGTGAAAATTTCATAATTTCGATAATAGACTATGGTTTTAAGTTCATGAATGAATTCTTTAGACAAAAGTTCTGCTGCAGTCTTCCCTTGTAGGGGAGCGAATTTCAATACATTATTTTTGTCTGCCTCTATTAGCAAATTTACAAAACGATTACAAAGTCCACAGACCCCATCGAAGAAGATTAGATTCATGAAATTCGTACTTAAATTTAGCTAATGGTCAAAATTAAGAGTAAAACTCTTTAATACTTTCTGCCAAAATCCAGCAATCCTCAAATCTATTGTACATAGGTACTGGGGCTACACGGATGACGTCAGGTTCGCGCCAGTCGGTCATAATACCATGGTTTTGGAGAAACTTAAATAAGTCTTTGGGACGGTCTAATGCTATGAGCGATAGTTGACAGCCACGTTCGTTTGGTGCGGTAGGCGTAATAATCTTGATCTGAGGTATATAATGAATTAGTTGCTCTAGATAACCTGTGAGAGTTTCACTCTTATGTCTTAGTTTATCCATACCGGCTGCTTCGAATAATTCTAGCGATGCTAAATGTGCCGCCATAGAAAATATCTGTGCATTGGATTGCTGCCATCCACTAGCTCCTGTAGCAGGAATGAATTCCGATTTCATTAGGAAGCGATCTTTCTCCTCATTGCCCCACCAGCCTGCAAAGCGCGGCAAGTCTGGATTGTTTCCATGCTTTTCATGCACGAAAATAGATGCTACCCCACCGGGACCCGAATTTAAATATTTATAACTACACCAGCAGGCGAAGTCTACATTCCAATCATGCAATTTTAAAACGATATTTCCTGCGGCGTGCGCTAGGTCATAGCCTGCTATGGCTCCGACTTGATGTACTTTTTCGGTTATCGTTTGTAAGTCAAAAAATTGTCCCGTGTAATAATTGACCCCACCGAGCATCACGAGGGCGAGTCCATCTTTATTTTCTTCAATTTGAGCAAGAATATCTTCTGTCCGGATACAATATTCTCCATCTCTTGGATGAAGTAAGATAATATGTTCACTCGGATTTAGCCCGTGAAAACGCACCTGCTGCTGCACTGCATAGTGATCTGAAGGAAAGGCAGCGGCTTCCATTATTATTTTGGTTCGTTTTGTGACAGGTCTGTAAAATGAAACCATCAGTAGATTGAGATTGACAGAGAGTGTATTCATTACGGCTACCTCTGCCGCCTTGGCGCCTACTATTTTAGCAGCCTTATCTGTCAGGAAATGGTGATAGCCAAACCAATTTCTTCGAGCTAGAAAATGCCCTTCTACACCGTATTTTCCCCAGTCTTCTAATTCTTCGAGGATGTATTGCTGAGCCTTTCTGGGTTGCAGACCTAGCGAATTTCCTGTGAAATAATAGGTGTCTTTTCCGTTGTGCTGTGGGAAAATAAATTGCTCTCGGTAGGACTTTAATTCGTCGGCTTGGTCGAGGGATTGGGCTAATTCTATTGTATTGTTAAAATTCATTCAAGGTTGTTTCAAAATCCAAAATTAAGAATTTTCCTGATTAGTATGAGTATAAAGTCCTATTTTTACAAATCCAAATGAAGCCAATAAGGAATTTTTGTATAATAGCACACATAGATCACGGAAAATCTACCTTGGCCGACCGTTTATTGGAGTTTACCAATACGATTACGGAGCGTGAGCGGGAAGATCAGCTTCTCGATGACATGGATCTCGAGAAGGAAAGAGGAATCACGATAAAGAGTCATGCCATCCAGATGGATTATCCATTTAACGGCATAGATTATACTATAAATCTTATAGATACACCTGGTCATGTAGATTTTTCTTATGAAGTTTCTAGATCGATAGCTTCCTGTGAAGGGGCATTGCTTCTAGTCGATGCTACGCAAGGCATTCAGGCTCAGACGATATCTAATTTATATTTAGCGCTGGAGAATGACCTAGAAATCATACCTGTAGTTAATAAAATAGATATGGATGGGGCTATGATCGAAGAGGTCAAAGACCAGATAGTTGATTTGATAGGATGTGAGAGAGATACAATACTTGAGGCGAGTGGCCGCTCTGGTATAGGGATTGAAAGTGTTCTTGAAGCTGTAATTGAAAGAATTCCAGCCCCTAAATTTACGGAGGGTGCGAAGCTTCAGGCTATGATCTTTGATTCTGTATTCAATCCGTTTAGAGGAGTGATTGCCTATTTTAGAATTTTTAATGGCACATTGCGGAAGAATGATAAAATCAGATTTTTAGCTACCCAGAAAGATTATAACGCAGACGAAATAGGTATCTTAAGGCTAAAGCCCGAGATAAAAGATTTATTAGGACCAGGGGATGTAGGTTATATTATTACAGGTATCAAGCAAGCTAAAGAAATTAAGGTAGGCGATACCATCACACTAGCTAGTGACCCTTCTACGGAGAGTGTCAAAGGATTTGAGGATGTAAAACCAATGGTTTTTGCGGGTATTTATCCAATTGACTCTGATGATTTTGAAGATTTGAGGGATAGTTTGGAGAAATTGCAGCTAAACGATGCCTCTTTGGTATATGAGCCAGAGACCTCGATTGCCCTAGGTTTTGGATTTCGTTGTGGTTTTCTTGGGCTTTTACACCTAGAGATTGTCAGTGAGCGATTAGAACGAGAGTTTGACCAAAACATTATTGTCACCGTGCCTCAGGTGAGCTATAATTGTTATCTGAGTAAGGACAAGGATAAAGCAATGTATTTGCATAATCCAGCAGAACTGCCAGATGTTACTACTTTAGATAGAATAGAAGAGCCTTGGATAAAATCACAGATCATCACTAAACCAGAATTTATTGGTAGTTTGATGAATCTATGTATGGAGAAACGAGGAATTTTGCAGAATCAACATTATCTAACTCCTACACGAGTCGAATTGCAATTTGAAATGCCTCTTGCAGAAATTGTATTTGACTTTTATGATAAATTGAAGTCTATTTCTAAGGGCTATGCCTCTTTTGATTATCAGTTAATAGGCTTTCGAGCAGGAGATTTAGTGAAATTAGATATTAAATTAAACGGGGAGAATGTAGATGCATTTTCTTCTATGATTCACCGCGATAAGGCTTATGGATTTGGAAGTAGATTGTGCGAGAAATTGAAGGAGTTGATCCCAAAACAGCAATTCGTTATTGCTATACAAGCTGCTATCGGTATGAAGATTATATCGAGAGAGACAATATCTGCTATGCGTAAGGATGTAACGGCAAAGTGCTATGGTGGAGATATTTCTAGAAAGAGAAAACTCCTAGAAAAGCAAAAGAAAGGAAAGAAAAAGATGCGTCAATTTGGTAAGGTAGAGGTGCCACAGGAAGCATTTTTAGCTGTGCTGAAATTGAATGATTAATGAAAAAGTGAATAGTAAATAAGGAAATAAAACCTTTGCATTTTACAACTACTAGTCAAAAAGAAATATTTTAATTAAAAAAATCAACTAACTCCTAAAGGCGAATAACTAAAATTATGTCAGATATTAATAGTATAATAGACGAAGCAAAATCGAAGTTTAATAAATCATTAGAGCACCTAGAAGAAGAAATGATGAAAATCAGGGCAGGCAAGGCTAACCCATCTATGCTCAATGGAATCATGGTAGATGCTTATGGCTCTATGGCTCCATTATCAGGCGTATGCAGTATCACTACTCCAGATGCTAGAATGCTTGTATTGCAGCCATGGGATAAAGGGCAGATTTCAGCTATTGAGAAAGCTATTATGCAAGCTAATATTGGTCTAAATCCTCAGAATGATGGGCAGATTATCCGAATTTCTGTGCCGCCGTTAACCGAAGAGCGAAGAAAAGATCTCGTAAAGCAGTCTAAATCTGAAATGGAAAAATCGAAAATAGCCATACGCAACATTAGAAGAGATGCTAATGAGGATATCAAGTCATTAAAAAAAGATGGAGTATCTGAAGATATGATTAAAAGTGGCGAAGATAGAATGCAAAAAATAACAGACGAGTTTATCATGAAGGTAGATAAGATGCTAGAAGCTAAGGAAAAAGAAATCATGACGGTATAACACGAAACGCCATTGATATTTCAGGAGTGACGTATTTTTTTATCTAATACTTAATAATGAAAAATTTTCAATAATGAATAATACAATCAATAATGTAGTTTTAGGAATCATAGGCTTAGCAGTAGCTTTTCTATATTTTTCGCACTTTAAATCGGCCTCACCTGCCGTCAATCTAAATCCTAATTGTAAAGATATAGTCGATGCTTCGGGCAGCAGAGTTGCCTTTGTCAATATAGATTCATTTTTTGTAAAGTACGAAGATTTTAAGAAATTTAAAAGTGAGATGGAGGCTTCTCAGAAAGCTGGCCAGAAGCAACTGGAGTCGAAAGCTGCTTCCATGCAGGCTGATTACAGTAAATTTATGCAGCAAGCTCAAAGTGGGCAGTTGACACAACAACAGGCTCAATCTCAAGAAAAATCCTTTATAGCTCGAAAGGATGCGCTTTTGTTTGAGGAGCAGCAGTTGGCAAAGAACTTGGCAGACAAAACAAATAATGCGACTAAGGATTTGTATAAAAAAGTAGATGCCTATTTCGCAGAAAACAAATCAAAATACAATTGCGACTATGTCATGGGTTATCAGACCAATGGTATGCTGCTTTACTTTGATAAAAAAATGGACATCACTAGTCAGCTAGTAGAAGATCTTAATAAGAAGTAAATCATATACTAGCTAGGAGGTATGTTTAATTTGTTTGAAAAAGAGTCAATAATTGCATACCTAATTTATTCCACTCTCATACTCTTATTGGGTATAAAGGTTTTTAGTACAGGTGTTTTAGATATGAACTATAAAAGTTCCTATTTTTTGACTTCTATAATAAATATAAGCACGTGGAATCCTTTTTTGATAAGAGGGTCAATCTTTCTGGTCATTTTGTTGTCGTTTTTTATTCTGTCTCTAATATATGTGGATTTCAGCTATCATGCCAAAGCATGGCTTGTTTTTCAATTTGTTATTTGTTGTCAATTTCTAGTTGCTTTCATATTCCCGCTTTCTATAGAGCAGGTGCTATGTGTATTTGTATTTCTCCTAATGTCATTATTGCTTGTCCGTGCCGACAAAAAAAAGGAAACTGTAGAAACTTTTTATAATTTAGGATTTCTTTTTGCATTTTCTATTTTGCTTTCTTTTAGTATGCTTTTTTATCTTATTCCTCTATCATTTGCCATTTTTATTTATAGCAAGAATGGAGCTCGGGATCTTTTAGCTTTGATTTTAGGAGTGGTCACACCAATTTGTATGTTTGTCAGTTATTTTATCTTGACCGATCATTCTAGTGTTTCTCTAGAAATTTATGCTATGGTCAAATTAACTCATTATGACTTAGCGAAAAATTGGGAATGGATGATTGCAGGAATCTGCCTTTTGTCTATGTTGATTACATTTCCATCGATAGGGTCATTTACGATTCATACTCGAAAGTTTTATACCTATTTGTTTTTGTGCGCTCTAACCATCCTTCCGATATACTCCCTATTGAGTATTACGGAAACTAAGATGAACCTTATGGTTACACTGATTGCTAGTTTCTATATACTGCCATTTATATTTCAAACTAGAAGTTATAGAATTAAGAGTTTTCTATTGTTTTTCGGGCTAATTATCTCAATATTTGCTACATTTGTTCAGTTTAAATAATCAATATGTTAACGAAGGAGCAAATAGCTCAGCGAATAGCTCGAGAATTAAAAGATGGAATGTATGTGAATTTAGGTATTGGCATTCCGACTCTTGTAGCTAATTATATACCTAGCGATATAGAAGTTGTGCTTCAAAGCGAAAATGGTTTGTTGGGCATGGGCCCCTTTCCCTTCGAAGGAGAAGAGGATGCTGATCTTATCAATGCAGGTAAACAAACTATAACTACATTGCCTGGATCTTCTATCTTCGATAGTGCAGCAAGTTTTGGCATGATTCGAGCTCAAAAGGTAGATTTGACTGTACTGGGAGCCATGGAAGTTTCTGAAAACGGTGATATAGCTAATTGGAAAATACCTGGAAAAATGGTAAAAGGGATGGGTGGAGCCATGGATTTAGTGGCTAGTGCGAAAAATATTATAGTGGCCATGCAGCATTGCTCTAAAGATGGCAAATCAAAATTGCTCAAGAATTGCAGTCTGCCGCTCACTGGAATTAGATGTGTAACCAAAATAGTTTCTGATCTAGCGGTTTTAGATGTCACTCCTCAAGGTTTTGTTCTTTTAGAGAGAGCACCAGAAGTGAGTACAGAACACATTCAATCTGTTACAGAAGGTAAATTGATCATAAATGGAGAAATTCCGGAGATAAAATTTTAGTAGCGAATGATAATTTCTAAAACTCCAGTTAGAATAAGTTTTTTTGGCGGAGGTACCGACTATCCTGAGTATTTTAATGAGTATGGTGGCTGCGTGCTGAGCACCACTATAGATAAGTATGTTTATATCACTATAAATAAAATTGGGGGTCTTCTCGATGATAAGTATAGAATAGCCTATAAGAAAATTGAATTGTGCAATAGTATTTCAGAAATAGAGCACCCTTCTGTTCGTGAAACTCTCCGTTATTTAAACATTATAGACGGTCTAGATATTAATATTTTCAGTGATTTGCCAGCGCGCACTGGATTGGGCAGCAGTAGCAGCTTTACGGTAGGCCTTCTAAACGCTTTGTATGCCTATGAAGGGAAAGTTAAATCAAAGTTGGACTATGCTAAAGAGGCTATTTATATAGAAAAAGAAATCTTGAATGAAAATGTAGGGGTGCAAGATCAGTTGGCGGCTGCATACGGCGGTTTGAACTATATGAAACTGAGTAGTTCTGGATATGAGGTGAATCCCATAATACTATCTAAAGAACGAAAACTCGCATTGGATAGTACTTTGTTACTTTACTATACAGGAATTAATAGATTTGCCACAGAAGTGCTCAAAGAGCAGATAGAGAAGACCAAAGAAAAGAAAGTAATGGTAGAATTGAAAGATATATATGATATGGTGCAGGACGGTATTAAAATACTTTCTGATGACTCCATTCCACTTTCAGATTTTGGAAATCTACTTGACAAAACATGGCAGGCCAAGAAGAAAATTTCATCAGCCATTTCTAACGGACCTATAGATGAAATGTATGAAATTGCGATTAAAAGTGGAGCACTTGGAGGCAAATTATTAGGTGCTGGTGGAGGTGGGTTTTTTCTCTTTTATGTAAATAAAGAGAATCAAGAGCCATTTAGAGAAAAAATGGGAAATTTTATAGAGATTC
>Ga0078894_10000242_pt1 | contig 36663 bp, 2 predicted proteins | sample LauGreSu1BDMLBSD_2_FD_67506 | JGI IMG/M metagenome (GOLD analysis project Ga0078894, IMG submission 67506) | Freshwater lake microbial communities from Lake Michigan, USA - Su13.BD.MLB.SD (version 4) (version 4) | ecosystem: Environmental > Aquatic > Freshwater > Lake | place: Lake Michigan, USA... | reverse complement strand
TCGTCAATTGGACGTACGACTATCCCAGTTTGCGCGTTCATCGGAAGCGGGAATGGTGTATTGGGTGGAGGAACAACAAACGTGCCGATGGACAGCACCGCAGCCACTTACCTCCGCGCAAGCAGCAGTGTTTTCGTGACACACATGGACGTAAATATGCGTGAGGGCAGCGCGCCGTGGGCGAATATGTGGTTGAATACATATACCGATTTATCAGGCACACAATTATTCCAGATCACACCAGAAGTGCAGACTTTTAGTTCCGCGCTCAAATGGAACGGATGGTCGTGGGTAGCGAATTTCGGATTGACAACCAATAATCCAGTGACAGGCGAACAATATGGATCAATCTGGTACTGTACTGACCCGCTTGCACGCGTTGGGTGGTCAGTTGCGTCGAATTACGCAAGCCCGAGAATTTTAATGGGACAAGGTGGTTATGCTGCGCTGGAATGGAACGGAGTAGCATGGTTGGCATGCGGTTATGACCCTAACAATAATAACCTCATCTACACCACGGATCGATATGGAGCGATAGGTTGGACAGCGGTCTCAGGGATTATTAGCGGCCCAGGATCCGCATCATTTCAACCCGTTTGTATTGCATCTAGCTCGCGGTTCTGGGTAGTTGGTGGATCACAAGGAACGACATCGGCGATGTATTATACAAGTGACCGCACAGGTGCGACCGGATGGCGGGCGATTTCTACTGCAGGTGGCGCTTCTGTATTACCAGGAATTCGAATTACATCGATTGGATATAACGGGTCTTCCTGGATTTGCTGTGGAGGTGGTGGTGCCGGATCAGGAGCGCCAGCGAGCAGCATTTCATGGCGTGCAGATGGAGACGATATCGGAACAGGATGGGCTGCATCGACCATATCGGGAACAAATGGCGGCATTCCTCCAGTATTGGCAAACAGCAGCGCAGTCATATACAATACTGGTGCTGCTTCGCCAATATGGGTTGTTGTCGGTGATGTAACATCTAACACAACTGACCAGATTGCATTCACAAGCACTGTAAACGGATCCACCGAATGGAAAAAACCGTCAGGCAGTTTTACATTGACAAATACGACATTTGGTCGGTTGAATGGAATTGCTTGGACTGGATACTCATGGATCGCTACATCCGGTGCAGGAGGGTCACGTATTGCAAGCACAATGGATATTACTGCATCTTCACAATGGAACAATGGAACAAACAGTATTTTTACACCGACTTTATGCACAAATGCAGTTGCGTATGTGAATATTCCGATATCTTTATTGACAACAGGTATGCAATCAAGCGCGGGTGCAGGGGCGGGAACGGGTGCCATGTGGCGAGGAGGTGTTGGTCGCGCACAGGGTCTTTTGCCTGGTGGCGGTACAGAAACAACAAGTGTTGTTGTGCGGTCAGCAAACGGCGCAGAAGGATCGAGATGGTCCCAGGTATATTCACGAAATTTCCTCATCGCAGTTGGTGGCGGTATTATTCGAGATGCAAACAACGTGGGTGTACCGAATCGGATGGCGTATTCATATGATGGCGGATTAACGTGGGTAACAAATAACACATTTGTATTGACATCATCCATGTTAAATTCAACTGGAAGTATTCGAACCGTGAAATATGGAAATGGAATATGGGTTGCAGGTGGTGACACGGTAGGAAGCAGTAATGGTACAAATGGTAACTCTCTGGCATGGTCCCGTGACGGTATAAACTGGGTAGGCGCAGGTGGAACACAAATATTCGGCAGTGCTGGTTCATGCTACGCGGTATGCTGTAACGACCGCGGAAGATGGGTTGCTGTAGGTGGTGCCCCACTTATAACTTCAGGAACATACACGAATACGAGCGGTGCGATTTATACGATGGCATGGTCGGATGACGGAATGAACTGGAACCCCATCCTCGGGTCGCGCGCGATGTTCGGAATTGTCTGCCAGGGTGTGACATATGGTGCTGATGCATCGGGTGTCGGAATGTGGACGGCGATCGGCCGCGGGACATCATATACGGGATGCGCTTACTCTTATGACGGAAAGAACTGGTTCTTGTCGCAAACGAGCGGGTCATTGTTCGGGACGTCGGTGAATGTTCTTACCGAGAGATATGCGCCGGTGGCAAGTGCGAGCTGGCGGTGTGTTTCGACGAGTAGCACCGGACAATATCAAAGCGCCGGTGCAGAAGGAGGATATATTTATACATCATCCGACTATGGTATTACATGGACGGTAAGAATGACAGATACCACTCGTCAATGGTTAGGCATATCTTTATCATCTACAGGACAATATCAAAGCGCAGTTGAATTTGCCGGAGGAGGAAGTGGATACATTTATACATCATCAGATTATGGTGTAACGTGGACCAGACGAACAGATATATATGGAGGGTTGCAATCGATTTCTTTAAGTAGCACTGGACAATATCAAAGCGCCATTATTTATTCGGGTGGAACTGGTGGTTACGTATATCTTTCTTACGATTACGGAGTTACTTGGAGACGAAATACAAGCATGGGATCGTATTCATGGAAAGGAATATCAATAAGCGGTTCAGGCCAATATCAAACAGCAGTACCAGAAGGAAACACCTATCTATGGACATCTTCTGATTATGGAAATTCATGGACTCACCGATCAAGTTATTATTATGGTAACTGGACTTCTATATCTCTAAGCAGCACTGGACAATATCAGACCGGCGTAATTCAAAACTCAGGACATGATCGTTATTTTTATACATCATCCGATTATGGTGTCTCGTGGAGTCAACGATCACCTTCGTATCAAACATGGATGTCAGTCGCGATAAGTAGTACCGGTAGATATCAAACCGCAGTGGCAGATAACGGAACAATATGGGGATCAACGGATTTTGGCGTGAATTGGTCTCAAAAGAACAGTGACAGTAGAAGATGGTATAGTGTATCTATGAGTAGTACTGGTCAATATCAAACTGCAGTGGTATACGGCGGCTTAATCTTTATTTCATCTAATTTTGGTGAAACATGGCAGTCTGCAGCCAATGATTCCCGATCTCTCGGAATCGCCTACGGCAAAGATGCAACGGGGGCTGGAATGTGGATTGCAACAGCTGGACGCAGAGACCGCGACGTGGCGGCTAGTACTGCGAATACTATGGCGTATTCCTATGATGGCAAATTATGGCGCGGTATCACTGCATCAGCAGGGTTGAGTGAACAAGCATGGTCAGTAGCTTATGGCAAAGACGGGTTCGGTGTCGGAATGTGGGTTGCTGGCGGATATGATACTGTATGCGGACTGAAATGGTCGTATGACGGTATCACGTGGAATGCATCAACTGGTGCCAGTGGGTCGGCTATATGGGCGTCAATGGCGGCAGGTCGTCGCGCGATATGCGTATACTGGAACGGATCAATGTGGCTCGCAAGCACGAGCGATACTCGTAACGGTGAACTCCGCGGAACCGGAATTGCCGCGAATAATGCATCTGGTGTGCCAGGTTACTTGCTATATTCATATAATGGCAAGAATTGGTTGCCCGTACTGGCGCCGAATAACTACGCGGCAACAATATCGGCGACGGCACAGCCATCCGTATACTCAGTACTTCCCAACCCAGTAATTCTGGACTTCGGAAGTTTCAATGATGATCAAGCGCAGCGTGGCACGATGATCGCAAATACAACGGCGCGAACAGTAGGCGCGATTATGTCGAGTGTCCCAATTGAAAATGTGAATACGATAGTTCCATACGGGAAAGGATCGCTCACAACGGGACAAGTGCCGTTCTTGATGGGTGGTGATAGCGGGCTGGTGGACGCCTCATCCGGTGTGCCTCCCATCACGAGCGAACTCGCCGCCACGACCACATCGCTCTCCACCTCAACGGACGGTGGGGTGACATGGCGGGCCGTCCCGAATTCGACACGCATAATGACAAAAGTGAATAAAATCCTATGCGATGAAACCACACAACAAATCGTCGCGGTTGGCACAGGGAATTATTCAGTGGCAACATCCACGCCTGCGAGGGCGGCGGACGCGGACGGATGGACCGGAGTCTTTGGAAGCCGGATGACGAACACTCGAAATGGATTGTTCGAGAGATTTGGAACAGGAGCGGCGTGGTTCGCAGGGGCGAAGATGTGGATTGCAAGCGGTCGGGCGCAAAGCAGACGCGGATCATCGCTAGCTGTATCAGTGAATGGAACGGTATGGCAGGATGCAAAGATCGTATCACAGACAACAGCGAGTATGGCTGGGCCTACACGAGGCGCTGGATTAGTCACTCGAACAACATCGAGCTTGGCAACACCGGCGATCGGAATGAATAGCCAAGATGGCACGACATATAGTGATGGGTTATACGCATTTACAACACATACATTTACGAATGCAGGTGTCACTGGACGTACTGGCCCTACATTATCTTCAGTTAGAAGCGCATATTTTAGCACGAGTTGGGCTGCAACATATGTAAATATGATAACACAAGGAATACAAGAATGGATTGTTCCTGCAAGCGGAAATTATTCAATAATAGTAGCCGGTGCAAAAGGTGGGTCAACACCTTTTGGACAAGGTGGTAAAGGAAGAGTTATTCGCACAGATAATATAATGTTAACAAAATCAGAAATTATACGAATTGGAATCGGACAGATGGGAGGTTACAATTCAGGAGGAGGAGGAGGAGGAGGAGGTACTTTTGTTATTCGTAATGGAGTATTACTATTTGTTGCAGGAGGAGGTGGTGGTGCTGGTGGTTATCAGGATTCCTCCATTACACAAGACGGTATCGATGCATCATCAACTACGAGTGGCACAAATGGATATCCTGGATCTGGACAATACTTTATAAGTGATGGTATCGGTGGTCAGTCAGGAAATGGTGGCAGTGGTGGAGTATCGCATCGTCCAGGAGGAGGAGGTGGAGGCTTCAATGGAGATGGTTCAGCATATACTGGATCACATGGTGGAGGCGGCTATGGTGCAGGTGGAAGATCATTTTCAAATGGTGGTGAAGGAGGCGCTGGTGAACCAGAAGGTAGTGGTGGAACCGGAGGATTTATGGGTGGAGGTGGAGGAGGATTAGGTGGCGGTGGTGGTGGTGGATACTCAGGAGGCGGAGGAGGTGTATGGGGTGGATATTCATCTTCTGACTGGGGTAAAGGTGGGGGTGGTGGTGGTAGTTTTATAACAAACGGTTTTGATATTGGTGCAGTTAACAATAGCAACGGTTACGTGACAATCACTGCAAATTTCACAATTACTCTAACAACACCTTTGTATTATACCCTACCTACGTTTGGCGGTGTCGTTCCTTACTCTTCGATTGCGATGACATCTGCTGTGATCCCGTATACTGCGCCGACAACACCTCTCTTGACTTACACAGATAGCGCTGCTGCGTTTTCGACTCAAGTCAGCAGTGTTGCCGTGAATTCACAGTATAATCGCGCAGTGGTTGGCGGTAGCAGCGTTCAATTCGTAGCAGGTGGTGGTAGCGGTATCGTGTATTCAAACGGTGGTCAAAATTGGACCGCGGCATCATCCAATGCAAGTACAGTATTCCAAACCCCGACAAATGTCACAACACGCACAGGAAGCGGTGGTTTCGACGCGAGTTTCGGAACAGTCGCACTGACACAAAGGTTGACGACTCCGGCGACGTATCCAAATGGTAATATTTACGCAATCGCAGTAAATGAAACTGGGCAATATCAGACTACCGCTATTAATGGTGGTCAAATATTAACTTCATCGGATTATGGTGTGAGCTGGTCGGCGCGAGCCGATTCCCGAAGCTGGATAAGAAATGCGATGTCATCCTCTGGACAATATCAAACCGCGGTTGTTGAAAATGGTCAAATATGGAATTCTTTTGACTATGGGGTGACTTGGATTGCAAGAGAGAGCACTCGTCCCTGGTATAGCGTTTCTATATCATCAACTGGACAATACCAGACTGCAGTCGCATATTCAGGTAACAACATATGGACGTCATTTGATTATGGTGTAACCTGGACAGCAAGGGCAGATGGACGAACGTGGTACTCTGTATCTTTATCATCAACGGGACAATATCAAACCGCAGTCGTGTATGGTGGTCAAATTTGGAGTTCGTCAGATTACGGTGTTTCTTGGTCACCAAGAGAATCATCTAGATATTGGATGTCTGTATCGATCTCATCTACTGGCCAGTATCAAACTGCCGTAGTAAACGGAGGTATCATTTATACATCAAACGATTTTGGTATAACATGGAATGCTAGAATGTCAGATATGAACCGTAATTGGACACATGGAGGAGTATCTGTATCATCTACGGGTCAATATCAAAGTGCTATTGTATATAATAACAACGCGGGTATTTATACATCAAATGATTTCGGGTTTACTTGGGTTGCGAGAATGACCGATGCGAATCGTAATTGGGGCGGTATTTCTATAAGTGGTACCGGACAGGTTCAAAGCGCCGTGGTTTATTCTGGAACTAACCAAAATACAATCTACACCTCGACTAACTACGGAGTCACCTGGGTCCAGCGATCCACCGCCAACAGAACAAATACATTCACACGGGTCAAATCTTCCGCTACTGGACAATATCAAATCGCTACATCCGGATCAGTTGGAACACCATTAGGTCAACTCTACGTTTCATCAGACTACGGACAGATGTGGATGCCAAGACGCGGACTTGGTTCGTGGTTAGGTGGTGCGGTATCTGCGACGGGTTCAGTCATGATGACGATGACAGGTGCTACATCAATTGGTACAGTATACTCACCTATTCTGTATTTGGACGCCACAAACAGTAATTCGTATAATGTAAACACTAACACCTGGACAAACTTGGGTTCTCTCGGTGGAAATGTGCTTATGACAAATATGGGTTCATTCGACGCAAATGACAACGGTGGTTCGTTTAATTTTAACGGTTCGAGTAATTTTGGAACATTAAGTGTTACGAACACAACCTTTACTCAAGCAACATTTGTAGCTATGGTAAAAACAACGGGTGCAAATACTGGATGGGCGGTAATGCTTGATTTTAGTAATTGGCAATTGACCCTAACAACATATAATAATATATTACGGTATTATGCTTCTACTGACATTGCATCAAATTTTACATTACTTCCGGGAGTTTGGTATTTTCTGGCATTTACTATTTCTTCAACAGGGAACTTGGTATTTTATGTAAATGGAATTTCTGTTTTAACAACAACGACGCAAGCAATCTCTCGGTCAGGAACAATGTTTGGAATAGGAAAACCAACAAATGATTCATTGTATTATTGGAGCGGCAAAATATCATTTGTCGCAGCGTATACTAATGTTTTAACTGATAGTGAGATTTATAACTTATATATATCCAGAATATCCAGCATCATTCTCCGTTCTACCGACTACGGTAATACTTTCACAGACGTATATAGTACCGCATTAACATCTCGCTCATACTGGCGCTCCATCGCTGTAACCAATTCCGCAGCCATCCAGACCGCGGTTGCATATGGCGGGTCGATCTACCGATCATCCGACACTGGCGCAACCTGGTCCAATACCGGAATCACAATTGATGGAAGTGCAAATGCAAACATCGCAACACCGCGAAACTGGCAAGATGTCGCCGTCAGCGCCGAAACGGGGGCAGTTCAGGTCACGTGTGTAAGTGGTGGATATTTGTATGTCTCGAGTAATACTGGCGAAACATGGGATTCGTCTGGAATAAATATCGACGGTTCAGGAACGCAGTTGGCAAATCGGGCTTGGCAGGCAGTGGCGGTTTCAGCGAATGGGCAGTATGGGGTCGCATGTGTGAATTCTACATCCGCGTCTGGATTGCTCTACCGATCCATAAATTCTGGAGCGTCGTGGTCATCTGCAAACATCATCATCGACGGTGTTGGAAGCCAGGCTACGAACCGGCCGTGGCAAGATGTCGGAATGTCTGGAAATGGCAAGTATCAAGTTGCGTGTTTGAATAGTAACAATCAGTTAACGCAGACGTCAAATATTGCATCGTCAGTAAGTGTGATGGTAGCACCACCTGGTGCTCTGACAACAACATACGAGTCTACTTGGACGCAACGCGGAGCGGATATTGATGGCGAAGGCGTAGGTGACCAGAGCGGGTATTCAGTAAGTATGTCTGCGGATGGAACTGTGGTGGCAATTGGAGCACCAATCAACTTCGGTTCAAACGGCCGAGAGAGTGGACAAGCTCGCGTGTATGCTTGGAATGGAAGCGCATGGGCACAACGTGGATCGGATATTGATGGGGTGGCTGGATTATCATCCTTGCCGATGGTGGTAACGGCGACGACTACATCGGGAAACCCTGTGAGTGGCTGGATAGGTATAAGTTTGAGTAGCACCGGACAGTATCAAACGTTGACTGACGTTCCAGGTCAACTGTCGGTTTCATCTAATTATGGAGTAACCTGGACAAAGAAAGATAGTACAAGGTCTTGGCGGCAAGTTTCATTATCATCAACGGGACAATATCAATCTACAGTTGTACACGGCGGTCAAATTTATATTTCATCTGATTTTGGTAATACTTGGACGGCGAAAGATAGTAATCGATCTTGGAATGGAATTTCAATATCATCAAATGGACAATATCAGACGGCAGTAGTTGCTAATAATTATATTTATATTTCTTCTGACTTTGGGAATAATTGGTCATCCAGAGTGACTGATACAACTAGAAATTGGTATCAGGTTTCATTATCATCAAGCGGTCAATATCAAACTGCAGTGGCAGGTGATTCTCCAAATTATCCAATATTTGTTTCGTCTGATTACGGAAATACATGGACATCAAAAGAATCTTCGCGAAGTTGGTATTTTGTTTCAGTATCGGCAAGTGGTCAATATCAAACTGCAGTACCAATCCAGGGTAATATTTATGTTTCATCCGATTTTGGTAATACCTGGAACCCTAAAGGTGCGGCGATTGGATGGTATCGAGTATCTATATCATCTAGCGGACAGTATCAAACCGCAGTAACGAATTCTGGTAGTACAATATACACTTCATCCGATTTTGGTAATAATTGGACGAGTACAGGATTATCTGGATACAATAATATATCAATATCATCGTCCGGTCAATACCAAACGGCGACCAAGTCTAATACGAACATTTCATTCTCCCGCGACTACGGGGCCACATGGTCTGAATACGCCTCTTATGAAATCACTGAAGGAGACCGAAGTGGAACCAGTGTCAGTTTATCCGCGAATGGCAATACACTCGCGGTGGGTGCACCGTATGCAGACTCTGATGGTATCATCAATCGCGGAAGGGTTCGTGTCCATAGTTGGTCGGGAAGTGCATGGTCTGCCCTTGGATCCGATATTCTCCTCGGTGAAGGAACTAACGATTATAGCGGGATGAGCGTTAGTTTGTCAGAGGACGGTAAGATTGTTGCCATTGGTGCACCATTGAATGACGGCGCGAATGGAACCGACAGTGGTCATGTGCGCGTATACTCATGGGACGGAAGTGCATGGTCTCAACGCGGATCAGATATTGATGGTGGATACGGATTGACTGCGACGAATCGGGTGGTGTCAGCAAGTGGAAATAGTGGAAGTAGGAATTGGTGGTCTATATCATCATCAGATACGGGTCAGTATCAAAGCGCAGTGGTTTATAACGGGTATATCTATACATCATCAGACTACGGAGTAAACTGGACCGAACGAACAGACGCAGGATCCAGGAATTGGATTTCAATATCATTGTCAAGCACTGGTCAATATCAAAGTGTAGTTGTTTCTGGAGGAGGTATATATATTTCATCTAATTATGGTGTAACATGGTCATTAGTTCCATCTGAAAACGGAGTATCTACTAGTGGAAATTGGAAAGGTATTTCTATATCATCAACCGGGCAATATCAAAGTGCAATATTCAGTAACACTACCACAGGATACATTTACACATCATCAAATTATGGTATGACTTGGACACAACGAACACAATTTACGGGTGAATGGTATTCAGTAAAAGTTTCATCAACAGGGCAATATCAAAGCATGGTTAATGAGTATGGAGGTAGTGGCAATAATATTTACACCTCATCGGACTTTGGTATTTCATGGACTAAACGTACTCAATTTAATGGTGAATGGCGTTCTGTTTCAGTATCATCAACCGGACAATATCAAACTGCATTAAATAATTATGGATACAGCGGTGCATATATTTACACCTCATCAGACTTTGGTGTAACTTGGGTACAACGAACACAATTTTCCGGGAACTGGGCCTCTATCTCTTTATCATCATCTGGACAATATCAAAGTGCAGTAAGTCCAGGTGGAGGAAGTGGTGCATATATCTACACATCATCAGACTTTGGTGTAACTTGGATTCAACGAACACAAGTTTCCGGTACTTGGAAATCCATTTCTTTATCATCATCCGGACAATACCAAACCGCGGTCCTGTACGGTGGACTCATCTACTTCTCTCGCGACTACGGCAATACCTGGTCATCCACTGCATCCTACGAAATTACTGATGGTAATCAAAGCGGAACCAGCGTGAGTCTCTCCGCCGACGGGTCGGTCGTAGCCATCGGATCTCCTTACACTAACACAACCGCTGGTATTAATAGTGGGCGTGTCCGCGTATTGGCATGGAGCGGTAGCGCGTGGTCGCAACGCGGAAGTGATATTCTGGGTGAAGCGACAAACGACCAAAGTGGATGGAGTGCAAGTATGTCTGCGGATGGAACAACCGTCGCGATTGGCGCACCGTATAATAATGGCACGAACGGCATCGGAAGTGGACAAGTGCGCGTATACAAATGGAATGGATCTTCCTGGGGAGCAACCGGAAGCGTGGATATTGATGGAGAGGCGGGTGTGTTGACGCCGCCTAGGGTAGTGTCAGCGAGTGGAAATAGTGGAAGTAGGAGTTGGAATAATATTTCTTCCTCTTCTTCTGGCCAGTACCAAAGTGCAGTGGTTTATAACAGTGGTATTTATACTTCATCCAACTATGGTGTAACATGGTCATTAGTACCGGACGCGAATGGAGCACCTGGAAACAGCGCTTGGGTTGGTATATCAGTATCATCAACCGGACAATATCAAAGTGCAGTTATTTCGATGGGAGGTATATATATATCATCTAATTATGGTGTAACATGGTCATTGGTTCCATCTGGTAATGGAGCACCTAGCGGTCAATGGACGGGTATTAATGTATCATCTACTGGACAATACCAAAACGCGGCAATTGTAAGCGGAGGTATATATAGATCATCCAATTATGGTGTAAATTGGACATTGGTTCCTTCTGCCAATTTTGGTAGTTCCGGTACTTGGCCAAATATAAACGGAACACCAATTACACCAACATCGGCAATGTGGTTTGCAATAGGTATGTCAGGTACTGGACAATATCAAAGTGCAGCACAGTATATGGGAGGTATATTTTCTTCTTCCGATTTTGGTAACACATGGACAGTGAGGGTAAGTCCAGGTGCCGGGCAGGCAGGTTGGTTTGGTATGTCTATATCATCAACAGGTCAATATCAAACTGCAATGAATTCGACAGTCGGAATATTTCGTTCATCAGATTTTGGTGTAAGCTGGACTCAGGGTGCAGAGGGTGCATCAAATAGTGTCAGTTGGTATGGTATATCTATGTCATCAACCGGTCAATATCAAACTGCACTTTCTAATGGTAGTAACGGCAGTATATACATATCATCAAATTTCGGTAATAAATGGTTACAGATTACATCTGGAAATGGTGCACCTACCGGAGTGAATTGGAAAAGAATAGCTGTATCCTCTACAGGTCAATATCAAACAGCAGTAATCGATGGTGGACTCATCTACTTATCTCGCGACTACGGCAACTCCTGGTCTACCACCGCCTCATACGAAGTCGTCACTGGTGGTGACCAAAGCGGATACAGTCTTAGTCTCTCTGCAAATGGAAACACGCTTGCGGTGGGCGCACCCTACAACGATGCTGGTTCAACCGGTGGTGACCGTGGTCACGTTCGCGTCTATGATTGGAATGGATCCACAACATGGACGCAACGCGGAACTGATATTGATGGCGAAGCATCTGATGATCTCGCTGGTTGGAGCGTGAGCTTATCAGCGGATGGTTCTACTGTGGCGTTTGGCGCACCAATGAATGACGGGTCTGGTAACTTATTACTGAATAGTGGTAGTGTTCGGGTATTCAGTACAGCCATGACCAATCCGATCACCTACACCAGCAGTAGCTCATTAGTAGCGGATATATGTGGCAACCTCCTTATAATCAAGGGTATTAATGGAACATCCAATATCGTCGCAACACAAGGAGCAACAATAACAAACGGGGTGTTGACAGTAAGTGGTTCTTCGTATACGCTAGTATATGGCTCAGCAAGTACAACCTCCTTCATTTACTACTCGAAAGACTATGGTGCATCCTGGTTATCGCTCTCTGTAGCCGGTTCTCGATCATGGTCTTCGGTCTCCTTATCCGAGAATGGCAGCACAATTTCTGCAACAACGAATGATGCAACTGGTGGTGTGTGGGTCTACACAATGCCTGATGATCAGTATTACACTCCGGGAGTGCTTGCGAATGTTGGCAGTAGCACAACCCCCGCGACTGTCCGCGCCATCGCATATGGAAATAGCGGAACCGGTGCAGCGACGGATGGATATTGGGTTGCCGGCGCTGATGCTGCCTCCAATACACTCGCATACTCGTCCAACGGAATCGACTGGACCGGCGTCGTCGGCTCCAAGACGACACTTTTCAACTCCGTTAATGGCGTTGCCTATGGTGCAGATACATCAGGGACGCCGATGTGGGTCGCAGTAGGCGCGCCCTTCGTGGGATCAGTTTTCGGATCAACAGCATTCAGTATCGCTTATTCATACAATATGACAACATGGATTGGAGTGCGCAACTCAGCGAATTTCACTGGTCAAGGCAATCATGTCACCTATGGTCAGGACGAATTCGGTACTGGAATGTGGGTGGTAGTTGGTCAAGGCGACGGTACACTTTCCGCGAATCTTGGTGATTCTTCATTATACAATAGTAATGGCAGTTCCACTGGCACAGGTGGTGGAACTCCGAATACAACCATCTTCTACTCCTACGATGGGGCAAACTGGGCGGCAGCAACTGGCGCAGGTGTATTCTCAACTTCAGGAACAGATGTCACATGGGGTCTGGATGCATCAGGTGTTGCAACTTGGGTTGCGACAGGCGTGGGATTGACAAACCCACTGACGGGCACTTTTATTCCAGGTGGTCAAGTCGCGCATTCGTTGAATGGGAGGGTATGGACACCGATTCGTGCATTCACCGCGATCACTCCATCACTTAGCGCAACAACGCTGCCGGCGACAACACGCGGAACCGCAATGATCGCCCCACCCGCATCGACCGGTTTCGTGACTCCAACCTATAACAATATCTGGCGGATGTTGGGCGGGGACATTGATGGAGAGGCAGCAGCGGACTATAGTGGATATTCGGTAAACATGTCAGCGGATGCAACAATTGTTGCAATCGGATCAACTCATAATGACGGTGGTGGTACCGATTCAGGACACGTCCGAGTATACAAATATAACCCAAATAAGAATGTATCACAAATGAATCAGTCACTTCCAGGCTTTGGTCCGGTGGGTTGGGACCGTCTTGGCGCCGACATTGATGGTGAAGCAGCAAGTGATAATTCGACTTACAGCAGAAATAGTGTTGTACTTTCAGCAGATGGAACTACAGTCGCAATTGGCGGAAATCTAAATGACGGTAATGGTAGTAATTCAGGACATGTCCGAGTATATAAATATACGCCAAGTAAAACGGTTGCTGTTACAACTCAAACGGACGCCTCATTTGGACCGATCGGATGGACGCGACTTGGCGCCGACATTGATGGCGAAGCTGCATCAGATGAATCTGGTTGGTCTGTCGGTCTTTCTGCAGACGGAAATATAGTCGCAATTGGAGCATGGGGAAATGATGGCGCCGGCAGTGATACAGGTCACGTTCGCGTATACAAATACACGCCAAGCAAAACAGTTGCTGTCACGAACCAAACAGACGCATCATTTGGACCGATTGGTTGGAATCGTCTTGGTGGAGATATTGATGGAGAAGCAATCGATGATAGAAGCGGAACTGGCCTAGCCATTTCAGCTGATGGAACTACAGTCGCAATTGGAGCTCACTTAAACGATGGAACAAGCGCAAGAACAGATGATGGCCGTGGTCAAGTTCGCGTGTATAAATATAACTCCAGCAAAACAACTGCACAAACAAATCAAACACTTCCCAATTTTGGACCGATTGGTTGGAATCGTCTTGGTGAAGATATTGATGGAGATGATAACATCTATGAGAATTACGGACCAATTACCATACCAACATACAATGTATTAAACTTCCCGGTATTGAATACGATTCCAAACTGGGAGATTGATATTAGTTTCACAAGCACAAGTGGCGCAGGAACATGGAGAGGTTTACTGGGTAGTATGAGAAATGCGGTGGATCCAACTCGTGGATGGGGAATATGGGTATCTTCCAGTAATGGCATCCATTATTGCCATAACAACAGTAATGCGTTGTATGACAGCTTCAATGGCAGTATAAGTCTTGGTATACCTTATAACTTGAATGTTACACGAATTAGTAGCACAATACACCTTCGGTTAGTGAATCTCTCAACACAAGCAATATTAACGAATTCGTTTACTGCATCGGATCCACTAGGCGTCGGTCCCGTATCGATCGGTGGTTGGCCTGGCGCACCACAAGAAACATTTGTCGGAACAATATCATATGTGAAAGTGTTATCATTTTTTCAAAGTCAAAGTGGAGCGAGTGTTTGTTTATCAGCTGATGGAAACATAGTAGCAATTGGAGGAATTGGTAATGACGCAAATGGTGGAGATTCTGGTCATGTTCGCGTATACAACTACAATTCTAGTAAGACAATCGCAAATACGTTAGGTCCGGCTGGTTGGGATCGACTTGGTGGAGACATCGATGGAGAAGCAACAAATGACTATAGTGGAATAAGCGTTTCTCTCTCTGCAGATGGAACGATTGTTGCGATCGGAGCTAGTAGGAATGATGGCATCAGCGGAGAAGATCGAGGTCATGTTCGCGTGTATAAATACAATCCAAGTAAAACTACCGCGATCACTAATCCATCTCTTCCCAATTTTGGTCCGATAGGTTGGGACATAATTGGTACAGATATTGATGGCGAAGCACCATTCAACAATAGCGGTTATAGTGTCAGTCTTTCAGCAGATGGAACCACGTTAGCAATTGGTGCACCGTATAACGACGGTAACGGCAGTGACGCTGGTCAAGTTCGCGTGTATAAATTAGATACCTTCGGTGCGATTACTTATACAAGCAGCAATCCCAACGTTGCTGAAATCTACGGGAATGCAATGTTATTCATAAAAGAAGGTGCATCAGGAACAACGACAATCACTGCAACTCAAGCTGCGACGCCGCCGTTTAGTCTCACACCCATCACAGTACAAGGAACACTCGATGTTTCCGGTACTGTATACACGCTTCGATACAATAGCATTATGTCAACATTCACACCATTTACTGGAACTGGAGCATCTGCACTTACGGTGGCGTATGGACGTGATGGATCGCAGGGAACAGGTGCGCCACTTTGGATCGTTGGTGGTAGTGGCATGAATGTATTCGCTAGATCATCACGGCCAAGTGCGTTGACCACGAATGCATGGACTGTAGATGCATCGAATGCGGCTGCTGTGCCATTCCCTGTGTGCAATTCTCTCGGATATTCAAATGGAGTTTGGGTTGCAGGCAACAACACGAGTGATACAAATATTCTCGCGCGGTCAACGGATGGCGGCAGCACTTGGACACCAGTGACAAGCGCGTCCATGTCAGGTATTCTTACTGGATCAGCTGCTATTGGCGTGAACTCATTCTGTAATTATTCACTCGCCTACGCAGACTTTTCGAATGATACCAATTTGCGATCGTGGGTTGCGGTCCAAGGAACCAAGAACTTCTTCTTTGAAGGGGGGGTCTCGGCCGTAGCGACAGTGACGCCGAATATTGAGGCAAGTACGTATAATACAGATGGCGGTAACACTCGAGCATGGTGGGTCGCTGGTGGCGTCGGTCTCGACGGTGTCGCCTCGATCGGGTACACCGCCGACCCCAGTGGCGCCACCGGATGGACCAAGTCGTCAAGCCCATCGATCGCGAATCTCGCCGCTGTCAACGCCGTTGCATTTTCACCCTTTACGCAGCGATGGTTGGCAGTGGGCGCAGGTGCCACGGGTTCGATGGGAACAAATATCCTCTTCAGCGACGCATCAGGTGCGACTTGGACATCGACAAGTGTTGCTACCGCAGCGACACCAGTGATTACATTGAATACCTGCGTGTGGAATCAGATAGACGCATCTGCATCGGCTGCTGGACGTTGGATCGTTGGTGGAACACGAAATGATGGTGGCGTCGACAATGTTGCCATCGCCAATTCTGCAAGCGTATACTTATCCACCGACGCAAGTGGTGCGGCCTCGCCTTGGATGCCCATCACTGGAACTGGTGCAATCTTATCACAGGTTTATTCTCTCGCATATAATGGCAGGGTATGGATCGCAGCAGGTGTTCCAGCAACGGATAATGGAAGCACGAGTACATTGATGCAAACGATCGATCCTAGCGGCGCGACGGGATGGGTAGGTATTGCATCGACAAATACAAGTGTCAGTGGGTTTGATACCGCGGCCAGATCCATTACATGGAACGCCGACCAGCAAATGTGGGTCGCAACAGGTGAAAATACAGCGACATCTGGATCAGGTAGTGCTGTTGACGCGTCATTCTCATCCGTGATTTATTCTCTCGATGTAAGTGGCGGCGCTGGAACATGGCACACGGTACGCGAATCAAATTCTCTCTGTTTTTCAGGAGAAGGAACAGGGGTCGCTTTCACAGGAGACAAATGGTTTGCAGCTGGTGAAGGAAATCGCCAAATCGTCGCGACCACCGGTGCGAATGCCTCCTCTGCTGCCAATGGAACCTGGACCAATGTAACACATGGCACAACCATTACTCGTGGATCTGATATCACGTATACCGGTCGCAGACTGATTGCTATCGGTGCAGGTGCAGGATCGACCACTGGTGTCATTGTTTCTACCGACAATACTGGTAGTTCGTGGTCTGCTGCAAGTATAGGTTTCAATGACGCATTAGGTGGTGGAACAAGTGTCAACTTTGAAGCATCATATGATGGCGTGGGTCGCATCATCACAACAGGTAGATCGGCAACAAATGCGTTAACAGTAAGCAGTGATGGTGGCGCAAACTGGTCCGCGCCAAGTACTCAATTCAGTTCAACGAATACTTTCGAATCAACTACACAACCTCTCTTTACAACTGGTGCCAATAATGTAGCATATATCGGAAACGATACATTATTCGCGGCAGGCGGAAACGACGTCCATTGGACCGGAAAGAGATGGGTAGCCACAGGCCGAAATTCAGCTGCAACAGTCGAGACTGTTCCTGTATCAGTTACTGCTGCATCGGTGCCTGCGATACCCCCGCTTGATATTATCAATAACAACACTACACCGGTAGTAACAAGTGATGATGGAATCACGTGGCAGTGTGTGCGTTCATCTCAGGGACCAAATCTCTCGGAAGGTACTTTTCTAGCAACAAATTCGCGAATCGGCCCAACCCCACTCATCAATAGCCGAATCACAATTGCCGATGGTGGCGATACAGAGGGAAATATGGATTATGGTGGAATGATTGGTAGCGTCGGAGGAAGTGGAACCGGTGTTGCGCAAATCGACATCATCGCAGAACTTACACCATCGTCGACGGCAGCATCGAGTATTTCTAGTGGAGGTTCGGTAGGAAATATAGGCGTGGCAGGAAATGGTGGAGCCAACAATGTAGGAAATGCACCTATAGCTAGTTTTGATTCAACCGCGTTTACAATTATGACAAGACCATTATAGATTGAATAACTGAAAACAAGTTCAAATTACGATCCAGTCGTAAAAATAACATTTATTTTGTACATATTATAAAATAAATATTTTAGGAATGAATGGCGGTATTGGATCATTCATGACCAGGTTGTGTCTTCTATTCGCAATGTCGCAGTTGTATTATGGTGTCACCGCCACAGGTGCTATTCAATTTCTCTCGGTAGGTGATTGGGGATCGGCATCTCTCGGAGGATATCATCTGCGTAATGCGAAAGGAACGGCCGCTGCAATGAAGGAGTACATCAGCAATGACGCGCCCAGTGTAGAATTTGTATTGAATACCGGGGATAATTTCTACTATTGTGGTATTCAAAACACGAGTGATCCACAAATTAGTGAAGATTATACTGGATTATTTGGTGGAATGGGTGTTCCTTGGTATCATTCTCTCGGAAACCATGATTACGGATTCTCGCCAGAGGCGCAACTACTCTTAAATGAAACAATACCTGAATGGATTATGGACGATCGATATTATCATCGGCGGATCACATTACCAACTGGTATTATAGCCAACATTATTGTTCTTGATACGAACCCGTGTGTGAAAGATTACCGTGGAACAGATCGTCATAAATGGGATCCATGTGGAACACAGTACCCCGATTGTTCACCGATTGCTGAACCATGCCGGTTTCACGAGAACATAATATCTCAAGATTGCGATGTACAGTTGTCATGGGCCAAGGGCGTCTTCGCAAATATCCCAGATGGTGAATGGGTCTTTGTCATTGGACATCACAAAGCTGAAGAAATAAATGTCGCCGATTTTCAGACGACAATCTTCGATAATCCGCGCGTTCATTTGTATTTAAACGGTCATAATCATAATCTAGAACATTACTCGGTGAATGGCCAGACGAAATATATGACGACAGGTGCAGGAGGAATGGTGATCATCGGCGATAATGAGAATGCTGGGTTACACCATGAATCACTCAAACGACGAAACACAACTAAACCGGTAGTGAAAAGTCTATGGAGTAAAGTGGTTACTGGTTTTACATCGCATATATTCAATGATGCGGGTACAATGTTGACAACCTATTTTTGGGATATCAAGCAAAATAAAAGCATATATTCGTTTGATGTTACGTTGACATAGTCATAATGAAATGAAATGTATCGATTGAGATACACTTCATTACGTCGCTCCGCCGCTGCGCGGCTCCGCTAGGCGATTTTCGTGATTTTTCGTGATTTTTCGTGATTTTCGCGATGTTTTATTATGTTTCGCCACCAGCGTCATACAATTTCTTTCGGAGTTCTTCAATCTCTCGTTTCATCTCTTTTACTTCTTTCACGAGGAGCGCAAACATGGGAATATAATTGATGGTTTGGTAATTCTCCGCATCTTTATTTCCAACAACAAGATCTGGGAATACTTCTTGGACTTCATGCGCGATGAACCCGTATTCGTGTTTCTGAAGAAGTTTATTGAAATACATAACTGGTCGAAGACCATCAAGTGTCGGGATATTCGGTGTCGCAGAAAGCGATGTGATATTATCCTTGATACGGTAATCACTAACATTGTTGATTCCAAGTGTTTTGATGACACCGCTTACATCGAGTGCATAACTAGTATCAGGTGTGGTAAGACCAACTCCGACAGAACCATTCGCATAATAAATATTACTTGAAGAGGGAACAAATGCCCATGGTGACGCTGCACCAGTAGAACCAGTTGATCCATTGGGACCTGTTGCACCCATTGCTGCGAATGCACCGTTGAGACCAGTTGCACCTTGAATACCTTGAGGTCCTGTTACACCAGTATTACCCAAAGGTCCTATAGGTCCTGTGGGACCAGTGGGTCCTGTTGCACCAGTAGGTCCTGTTGGTCCTGTAGCTCCCATTGGACCGGTTGAACCTGTGTTTGCTGCAGTACCAGGTGTTCCTTGTGGACCAGTTGTACCGGTAGATCCCGTAGGACCAGTAGGACCGGTAGTACCTGTAGGTCCAGTAGGTCCAGTTGAACCAGTTGAACCAGTAGGTCCAGTAGATCCTGGAGTACCAATTGGACCAGTTCGTCCAGTCGGTCCAGTCGGTCCTGTGGGTCCAGTAGGTCCTGTAGGTCCTGTAGGTCCAGTCGGTCCGGTGGATCCTGTTGAACCAACACTACCGGTAGGTCCAGTGGGTCCAGTGGGTCCAGTCGGTCCAGTTGGTCCTGTAGAACCGGTATTCGCTGCAGTTCCTGGCATTCCTTGTGGTCCAGTAGTTCCTGTAGGTCCAGTTGGTCCAGTAGGTCCCGTAGACCCGGTAGGTCCAGTAGGTCCAGTAGATCCAGTTGGACCAGCGGATCCGGTGGGACCAGCTTCAATATAACCTACTGCGATATTTTGAATAATATCATTTTGTGTGGCGAGTGAGAAATAACCTCGGAGGCGTCGTTGTGATGCTGGAGTTGGCGCCTCAGAATACACTTCAGTACCATTACGGAAGAATCGTGCATATGCGACTGTGATTGTCAACGTAAATGTATCATTCGCTGCATATGTTCCACTAGCAACAACTGTATTATTTACAACCACACTATAATTCGCGTTTCCAGATGAAAATAAGAAATTGTAGTATGGCAGCGTCGAAGCACTAATATCCGTAAAACCGACGGTTCTAAGATTTCCAGTTGAAGTAGGCGAGAATGTGATAAATCCGGTGAAATAAATTTCATCTGTAATCACTTGTTCACTCGAACCAGTAGCAGATATCTTTTTGATCGTGTTTCGAGCCGGGAATGAAAAACTGGATGCGCTTCCTGATGCAGGAGTAAGTGTGAATAATGCAGGCGATGCTTCACCGGTTGGTCCGGTAGGTCCTGTAGGTCCTGTTCCACCAGTAGATCCTGTGGGACCAGTTGGGCCGGTAGGACCAGTAGAACCAGTCGGACCAGTAGGGCCAGTCGAGCCAGTAGGCCCTGTTGGGCCAGTAGGTCCTGTTGGGCCAGTAGGTCCTGTAGAACCAGTAGGTCCAGTAAAACCAGTAGGACCAGTAATACCAGTGGGACCAGTCGAACCAGTTGGACCAGTTGGACCAGTAAATCCTGTAGGACCAGTAATACCAGTGGGACCGGTTGATCCAGTAGGTCCGGTCGATCCGGTGGGTCCTGTAGGTCCGGTTGATCCAGTAGGTCCGGTTGATCCAGTGGGTCCAGTGGGTCCAGTTGGTCCGGTAGGTCCAGTTGAACCGGTAGGTCCAGTAGGACCAGTTGGACCGGTACTACCAGTTGCACCGGTTGTACCTTTTGCACCAGCCAAACCAAAACTTACATGGCAAGAATGAGCATTTGTCATATTTGAATCCGCAACCAAGTTGACCACATTGAAGATGTACCATCCAGTAGAACCTGCGGTTTGGGCAGTAACCCCTGTAATACGGAACAAGTGGAACCACGAATAATCTTCTACATCTTGGATCTTAATCGTACCAATATTTCCTGGCTCACCGTACAATGACAATGATGCGAAAAACTGTGAAATGTCATTGCCCAAACCAGCACTATCCGTATTATTGATGTAAATCGCAGTTGCGCTAGATTGTGTTGAATTATTATACTTGAAGTTTCCTGCGCCTGGATTGGATGAAGTTGTATTCACAGCGTTAAGGGTATAACGGAACGTGTTTTCAGATGTGGCTGCTGCACCAACTTCACCCGTAGGCCCTGTAGGTCCGGTAGGTCCTGTTGTACCAGTGCTGCCCGTGGGGCCTGTAGGACCAGTGGATCCAGTAGGTCCAGTTGGTCCAGTAGGACCGGTGCTGCCGGTGGGACCAGTGGGTCCTGTAGGTCCAGTAGGTCCGGTGGGACCAGTGCTGCCGGTAGGTCCAGTAGGTCCGGTAGATCCAGTAGGACCGGTCGGTCCAGTAGATCCTGTGGGTCCGGTGCTGCCTGTAGGTCCAGTCGGTCCGGTAGGTCCAGTGCTGCCTGTAGGTCCGGTGCTACCCGTAGGTCCGGTAGGTCCTGTGCAACCGGTAGGTCCTGTGCTGCCCGTAGGTCCGGTGCTACCAGTAGGTCCAGTGGGTCCAGTGGGTCCAGTGCTGCCAGTAGGTCCAGTCGATCCCGTGGGTCCGGTTGGTCCGGTGGGACCAGTTGGGCCGGTTGAACCAGTGGGACCAGTGGAACCGGTAGGACCGGTTGGGCCAGTTGAACCAGTAGGACCAGTGGAACCGGTCGGTCCTGTGGATCCCATCGGCAAGTAACCATATGATATATTCGTCACGGAGTCGCCTTGCGTCAGCATTCCGAAGAATCCGCGGAAGGTAGAAAATATGTTAGGTATCGAATAAAGAAGAATACCATTCTTGTAGAATCCAGCAAGAACAGAACTAACCAAGATTGTAAATGTATCATCCACAGTATAACTAGTTGGGTTATTCGCGGTTGAAACACTCACATTGTTCACATACATAAACAATTGATTTACTCCAGAGTCTGCGAAGTTGAAGTGATAGTAAGACGTTGATCCGTTGTCATTTGTGAGACCAACAATGCGCGAAACGTTCACTTGCGATACCTTGAATGTGATATAGACAAACTGATAAGCCTCAACTGTCAAGCATTTATCGATTGAAGTGGTGGTTGCACCGGTTTTCAGAACGGTATTTGCCCTTGGGAAGTTAAACACTGACTCATATCCAGATGCAGCTTGCAATGTGAATTGCGCTGGACCTGCATTACCAGTGATACCAGTAGGTCCAGTGGGGCCAGTGGGTCCTGTAGATCCGGTAGGTCCAGTGGGTCCGGTGGGTCCGGTGGAACCGGTTGGTCCTGTGGGTCCAGTGGGGCCGGTATTTCCAAAGAGACCAGCTGGAGAGAATGAAATAAGAACGTATTCGCCATTGTATGCAACGTTGTCATAATCGATATATGTCATCGTAAGCGTGTAATATCCGGTTGAATTTGTAACATTTGTAAGTCGACCCACCCATCGACGACTTGAATCAGAATATGCTTGGAGTATGATCGAACCATAATAATTGGCAGAACCAAATGAAGTCATTCCATTAAACCAACCACTGCTTTCGCGACCATTTGCATCATTCACATCGATATACATCGAAACAGTTCCTGCGGTTTGGTCATTCCATGCACGACTCAAACGGAGGTATCCACTTCCCGGGTCAGCTGCAGTAGTTGTTGTACTGAAAGTATACATCTTCGTATACCCTGAATATGGACCGCGATCTCCAGTGGGACCCGTTTCACCATTTTTTCCTGTGGGTCCAGTAGGTCCTGTAGAACCGGTGGGGCCAGTAGAGCCCGTAGGACCAGTGCTGCCAGTAGGTCCGGTAGGTCCTGTGGGTCCTGTGCTACCAGTCGGGCCGGTCGAACCAGTGGATCCTGTGGGTCCAGTAGGACCAGTGCTACCAGTAGGACCAGTGCTGCCGGTAGGTCCGGTAGGTCCAGTTGCGCCGGTGGCTCCAGTAGATCCGGTTGGACCTGTGGGGCCAGTAGCACCAGTTGATCCAGTGGGACCGGTAGATCCTGTAGGACCAGTGGATCCCGTTGGTCCAGTAGGTCCAGTAGCGCCTGTAGATCCTGTAGGGCCAGTAGAACCGGTAGGACCTGTGGGGCCTGTAGAGCCTGTAGGACCTGTAGATCCGGTGGGTCCTGTTGGTCCAGTGGGTCCAGTTGAACCGGTCACACCAGTTGCTCCTTGTGATCCAGTGGGTCCTGTAGGTCCGGTGGATCCGGTTGAACCAGTAGAACCAGTTGATCCTTGAGAACCGGTAGGACCGGTTGATCCAGTAGATCCAGTAGGTCCGGTGGATCCTGTAGAACCAGTTGGACCAGTTGGACCGGTTGGGCCTGTAGCACCAGTGGGACCAGTAGAGCCGGTAGTACCTGTTGATCCAGTCGGTCCTGTAGATCCAGTAACACCCATAGGTCCGATCACTCCTGTAGGACCAATTGGACCAACCGGTCCAGCTAAACCAGCAGGTCCAGCGGGACCAGTCGAACCTGTCGAACCAGTAGATCCAGTAGGTCCAGTAGGTCCAGTAGGTCCTGTGGGTCCTGTAGGTCCTGTAGGTCCTGTAGGTCCAGTAGTTCCAGTGCAACCAGTAGCACCAGTTGCACCGATTATACCGGCAGATCCTGTTGGACCAGTTGGGCCGGTCGAGCCGGTACATCCGGTAGCACCTGTTGCACCCATCATACCTTCGGATCCTGTGCTACCGGTAGGTCCAGTGGGACCGGTGGAACCGGTAGAGCCAGTTGGACCTGTGGGGCCGGTAGAGCCTGTTGAACCGGTAGGACCTGTGGGGCCTGTAGAGCCGGTCGGGCCTGTAGGACCAGTGGAGCCTGTAGAACCAGTTGGACCGGTAGAACCAGTTGGACCGGTAGGACCTGTGGGGCCTGTAGAGCCGGTAGGACCCGTAGAACCAGTGGGGCCAGTGGAACCAGTGGGGCCGGTGGAACCAGTGGGACCAGTAGATCCAGTCGGTCCAGTCGGTCCAGTAGGTCCAGTCGGTCCAGTCGGTCCGGTCGGCCCAGTAGGTCCGGTTCCACCATTACCACTGAAGTCGATGGTCAATGACTTATTACCAGATGCATCGACTGCGCCAGTGATTGCGATATATTTACCAGATACGAAATTCACTGTATCTAATCCATTTGCAGTGAGCGCCAGTTGGCCATCCACCTCCCAATACTTGAATGTGCTATTCATGGTTACCTTGACTGTATCAGTCGATCCTTGGACGAGATCAAAACCTGCATCTTGATCGAACAACAGATTCGTTATATTATAATAACCAGTTACGCCACCATTTGCACCAGTAATTCCAACAAATAATGAATTACCAACACCGGTTGGACCTTGTGGACCGGTTGGACCGGTGGGACCCGTCGATCCAGTGGGACCAGTTGATCCGGTAGGACCTGTGGGTCCAGTAGGACCTGTGCTGCCAGTAGGACCTGTGCTGCCAGTAGGACCTGTGGGACCTGTGCAGCCGGTAGCACCAGTAGGACCTGTGGATCCAGTAGGACCTGTGGATCCAGTAGGACCTGTAGGGCCAGTTGGACCTGTGCTGCCAGTAGGACCGGTGGGGCCAGTTGGACCTGTTGGGCCAGTAGGGCCAGTCTCGCCGGTAGGACCAGTCGGACCAGTTGCACCAGTCGAACCAGTAGATCCAGTAGGACCAGTGGATCCGGTAGGACCTGTAGGTCCAGTAGGACCGGTGGGGCCAGTTGGACCTGTAGGGCCAGTATAACCTTGCGGTCCGATCGGGCCGTCAATACCATCCAAATTTACATTGTATATTACGGATGATGTGAATACACCATTTACATTCTGAATGTTTGCAATATCAATGACACCAGTGTTTACATCGTAAGTGTTGACTGTTCCTTCAAACGAGTTATTTCGCGTTACGGATGAAACTACGATCACTGAATTTCCTGGAATATAAGCCAAACCAGCGGATACTGTGAGCGAAAGCTGACCATTTACAGTGGGTGATACTACGACAGAAGAAGTTGTTTGTGTATTGAAGATATTACCAGATAAACCGGTAGGTCCTTGAGATCCTGTTGGGCCATGTGCACCAGTTGGACCATCAATACCATCCAAGTTCACATTGTAGACTTGAGATGTACCATAGGTTCCTTTGATATTCGTTATTCCAGTAATCGTGATGACACCTGAATTATTATTGTAGGAAAGAACTGTTCCTTCAAAACGATTATTTACAGTAGATGAATCTACAACGACAACACTGTTTCCTGCGATGTATGCGTAACCTGATCCGATATTAATTGATAGATCTTGGCTAGATGATGGTGCAATTGTAATTGCTGTGGTCGAACTGGTATTATACTTGTCACCTGGTATACCTTGTTGTCCAGTGGGACCTGTCGGGCCCGTAGAACCAGTGGGGCCGGTGGAACCAGTGGGGCCGGTAGGTCCTGTAGATCCAGTGGGGCCAGTGGGGCCGGTGGAACCAGTGGGGCCGGTAGGTCCTGTAGATCCAGTGGGTCCTGTGGGTCCAGTAGGTCCTGTAGATCCAGTGGGGCCGGTTGGACCTGTGGGACCGGTGGGACCTGTGGGACCTGTGGAACCGGTTGGACCAGTAGATCCTGTTGGACCGGTTGACCCGGTGGAACCGGTAGGTCCTGTGGCGCCGGTGGGACCGGTTGCGCCAGTTGGGCCAGTTGGACCTGTAGATCCAGTGGGTCCAGTAGAACCAGTAGGTCCCGTTGGACCAGTCGAGCCAGTTGGACCAGTAGGTCCTGTTTCACCAGCGGATCCGGTGGGTCCAGTAGGCCCGGTTGATCCAGTAGGACCGGTTGATCCAGTAGGACCTGTTGCGCCGGTGGGTCCTGTTGCGCCGGTGGGTCCTGTTGCGCCGGTGGGTCCTGTTGCGCCAGTGGATCCTGTAGGACCAGTAGATCCTGTAGGACCAGTAGGTCCTGTGGGTCCTGTAGGTCCTGTTGGGCCAGTAGATCCTGTAGGACCAGTAGGTCCTGTTGGTCCAGTAGATCCGGTAGGACCAGTAGGCCCGGTTGGTCCAGTTGATCCGGTTGGTCCGGTTGGTCCGGTAGGTCCGGTTGGTCCGGTTGGTCCTGTTGCTCCAGTGCTACCGGTTGGTCCTGTGGGTCCGGTTGGTCCCGTTGTTCCGGTGGAACCGGTAGATCCTGTGGGACCAGTGGGTCCAGTGCTTCCAGTTGGTCCGGTTGGTCCTGTTGCACCGGTCGATCCAGTAGGTCCTGTCGCGCCAGTGGCACCAAGTTCTCCGGTAGGGCCGGTTGGTCCTGTAGGTCCAGTAGAACCGGTGGGTCCGGTTGGACCGGTTGGCCCAGTTGATCCAGTGGGTCCTGTTGCGCCAGTAGGTCCTGTGCTGCCGGTGGGTCCAGTCGAACCTGTAGCACCCATTTCACCTGTAGGACCAGTGGGTCCGGTAGATCCTGTAGGACCGGTGGGGCCAGTCGGTCCGGTCGATCCTGTTGGTCCTGTGGGACCGGTAGATCCGGTAGGACCAGTTGAACCTGTGGGTCCGGTAGGTCCTGTGGATCCGGTGCTTCCGGTGGGTCCTGTGGGACCAGTAGATCCGGTAGGACCAGTTGAACCTGTGGGTCCGGTAGGTCCTGTGGATCCGGTGCTGCCAGTCGGTCCTGTTGAGCCGGTGGGTCCGGTTGGACCGGTACTGCCGGTCGGTCCTGTAGAACCGGTGGGTCCGGTTGGACCGGTACTGCCGGTGGGTCCTGTAGAGCCAGTGGGTCCAGTAGGTCCTGTGCTACCAGTTGAACCTGTAGGTCCAGTAGGTCCGGTTGAACCGGTGGGGCCAGTGCTGCCAGTAGGTCCTGTCGGTCCAGTAGCGCCAGTGGGTCCGGTGCTACCGGTAGAGCCTGTGGGTCCTGTCGGTCCGGTGCTGCCGGTAGGTCCGGTGCTGCCGGTAGGTCCGGTAGGACCGGTGCTTCCAGTAGGTCCCGTAGAGCCGGTAGGTCCTGTAGAGCCGGTAGGTCCTGTGGGTCCTGTGGGTCCTGTGGAGCCAGTAGGTCCCGTAGAGCCAGTAGGTCCAGTGGGTCCTGTTGGACCGGTGCTGCCAGTCGGTCCTGTTTCACCAGTAGGGCCGGTAGGTCCGGTTGCGCCAGTAGATCCGGTTGGCCCCGTAGAGCCGGTAGGTCCTGTGGGTCCTGTTGGACCAGTACTGCCAGTCGGTCCTGTAGATCCGGTGGGTCCTGTAGGTCCTGTAGGTCCAGTTGATCCGGTTGGACCTTGTGCGCCAACTGGTCCTGTCGGTCCTACCAAACCTAACGATGTATGCAAATGTGTATATGACGATGAACTCTGATAATAGACACTACCATTTAATGTTTTTGTATTTGAATTGTAAATGTATATTTGAATCTGTAGATAGGGTGACATGTACATACCAATATTCGTATAGGGAATGTAGAGTGAATTCGTATATTCCAAAACCAATGGTAATTTATTGGTAATTGTATCATAATTTGAAAATCCTCCAACCTGAATCACATTTGATGGTAATGCAATCGGCGGAATAATCGCTGGATTCGACGTATCTTGAATAACAGTTCCTGGAACCTGTGGATGAACCATTGCACTTGCATCAATCACATAAATTGCATAATATATTTGAATATGCCCGGTGTCTTGTGGTGTATCTGCTGATAAAAATATATTCAGATCCCACATTCCAGATGTCAAGAAGGGTTGACTTGTTAAATCTGAAATTTTGGCTGCATTTACACTGGCTACTTGTGTTGCTCCTGCTGCAATATTAATATCAAACAAATTCTGGGGTGCAGAATTTGGTGTCACTGAAAGTTCATTTATTGGGTTTCCAGCATTATCATTACGATTCAAGAATAAGATGAGACCACCGCTACCCTGAATACCTTGTTCACCAGTTGAACCCTTTGGTCCTGTATTACCAGTATCACCTTGGGGGCCAGTAGGTCCGGTGGAACCGGTGGAACCAGTGGGTCCTGTGCTTCCAGTTGGTCCGGTGGGTCCGGTGGGTCCTGTGGGTCCGGTGGGGCCAGTGCAGCCAGTAGGACCGGTGGATCCTGTAGGTCCAGTAGGTCCAGTAGGTCCGGTGGGTCCGGTGGGACCGGTAGGTCCGGTGGGTCCTGTGGGTCCAGTAGGTCCAGTAGGTCCTGTGCATCCCGTAGGTCCGGTAGATCCGGTGGGTCCAGTTGGTCCTGTGGGTCCTGTGCCACCAGTAGGTCCGGTTGAACCAGTCGGTCCGGTGGGTCCAGTTGGACCAGTTGAACCAGTTGGTCCTGTCGGTCCTGTTTGACCGGTGGGTCCGGTAGGTCCAGTGGGACCAGTAGCTCCAGTAGGTCCAGTGGGACCAGTTGGTCCTGTTGGGCCGGTGGGTCCTGTAGAACCTGTTGGTCCGGTGGGTCCAGTAGGTCCGGTGGGTCCGGTAGGTCCTGTGGGACCAGTAGAACCAGTAGGTCCTGTGGGTCCTGTGGGTCCTGTAGATCCTGTAGGTCCAGTTGGTCCAGTTGGTCCTGTCGGTCCAGTGGGTCCTGTTTGACCGGTAGGTCCTGTGGATCCGGTGGGTCCAGTCGGTCCGGTGGGTCCTGTGGGACCAGTAGATCCAGTAGGTCCTGTGGGACCAGTTGGTCCTGTTGGGCCAGTGGGTCCTGTAGAACCGGTTGGTCCAGTTGGTCCGGTGGGACCGGTGGGTCCTGTAGGTCCGGTTTCACCAGTAGGTCCGGTTGGTCCAGTAGGTCCTGTGGGTCCGGTTGGTCCTGTGGGACCAGTAGATCCAGTGGGACCGGTAGGTCCGGTGGGTCCAGTGCAGCCAGTAGGACCTGTAGATCCGGTAGGTCCAGTTGGTCCGGTCGGGCCAGTGGGCCCTGTGGGACCTGTAGAACCGGTAGGTCCTGTTGGTCCGGTAGGTCCAGTGGGCCCTGTGGGACCTGTAGAACCGGTAGGTCCAGTTGGTCCTGTGGGACCTGTGCAGCCAGTAGGACCTGTAGATCCAGTAGGTCCAGTTGGTCCTGTGGGTCCTGTAGGTCCTGTTGGACCAGTAGCTCCTGTAGGTCCTGTGGGTCCTGTAGGTCCGGTCGGTCCTGTCGGTCCTGTTTCGCCTGTCGGTCCGGTAGGTCCGGTGGGTCCGGTAGGTCCTGTGCAACCGGTGGGACCCGTAGAACCGGTTGGTCCTGTCGGGCCAGTGGGTCCAGTAGGTCCTGTTTCACCGGTGGGGCCGGTCGGTCCTGTCGGGCCGGTCGGTCCTGTGGGTCCTGTGGGTCCTGTTTCACCAGTGGGTCCTGTTGGTCCTGTCGGGCCAGTAGGTCCCGTGCCACCAGTTGGACCGGTTGATCCCGTGGGTCCTGTAGGTCCAGTAGGTCCGGTTGGTCCTGTGGGTCCTGTCGGTCCGGTAGGTCCGGTGGGTCCGGTAGGTCCTGTGCAACCGGTGGGACCTGTAGGTCCAGTAGGTCCTGTCGGGCCAGTAGGTCCCGTGCCACCAGTTGGACCGGTTGATCCTGTGGGTCCTGTGGGTCCTGTAGGTCCAGTAGGTCCTGTGGGGCCTGTGGGGCCAGTAGGTCCGGTTGGTCCAGTAGGGCCAGTAGGTCCTGTGGGGCCAGTAGGTCCAGTTGATCCGGTGGGTCCTGTAGGTCCGGTGGGCCCAGTAGGTCCAGTGGGGCCAGTAGGTCCAGTAGGTCCAGTAGGTCCGGTTGGTCCAGTGGGTCCGGTAGGTCCGGTTGATCCGGTGGGTCCTGTAGGTCCGGTGGGTCCTGTCGGTCCTGTGGGGCCTGTGGGTCCAGTAGGTCCAGTAGGTCCGGTGGGGCCTGTGGGTCCGGTTGATCCGGTGGGTCCTGTAGGTCCGGTGGGTCCGGTAGGTCCAGTAGGTCCGGTAGGTCCAGTGGGTCCGGTAGGTCCAGTGGGTCCGGTAGGTCCTGTAGGTCCGGTTGGTCCAGTGGGTCCGGTAGGTCCGGTAGGTCCGGTTGGTCCTGTAGGTCCGGTAGGTCCAGTTGGTCCTGTAGGTCCAGTGGGTCCGGTAGGTCCGGTGGGTCCAGTAGGTCCAGTTGGTCCAGTAGGTCCAGTAGGTCCGGTGGGACCGGTGGGTCCGGTAGGTCCGGTGGGACCGGTAGGTCCGGTAGGTCCTGTGGGTCCGGTGGGTCCGGTGGGCCCAGTAGGTCCGGTGGGTCCATCAATACCATCCAAGTTGACATTATATACTACCCATTGTCCGAATGATCCGTTGATGTTTGTAAGATTATAGATAGTAATCTCACCTGTAACCTTGTCATATGTACTAACATAACCCTCGAACCGGTTAGATGAATCGGTAGAATCAATGATTACTACTGAATTGCCGGTGATATAAGCTAGTGTGTGGTCTACATAAAATGATAAACTACCACCATCTGTCGGCGTTATTGATAATGCAGATATGGATTGGGTATTGTATCGATCACCATCCATACCAGTAGGTCCGGTGGGCCCTGTTGGACCAGTTGGACCCGTTGGGCCATCAATACCATCCAAGTTTACATTGTACACCACATTAGCGAATGGATCAAATGTTCCATGCAGATTCTGAATATTCGAAATTGTAATATCACCTGTAACTTTATCATATGCGCCGATATATCCCTCAAAGTTATTATTTGGGTCAGTTGAATCAACCAAGACTACTGAGTTTCCAACGATATACGCTAATTTTGCATCAACTATTAATGATACACTACCACCTAATTCTGGTGCTGGAACAATTGAACATGCATTAGTGGTTTTCGTATTATATCTGTCACCATCCATACCTGTAGGTCCTGTAGGTCCTGTAGGTCCTGTGGGTCCAGTAGATCCGGTGGGTCCAGTTGGTCCTGTGGGTCCTGTAGGTCCTGTGGGTCCTGTGGGTCCTGTGGGTCCTGTGGGTCCGGTTGGTCCTGTAGGTCCGGTGGGTCCGGTGGGTCCGGTTGGTCCGGTTGGTCCTGTGGGTCCTGTAGGTCCGGTAGGTCCAGTGGGTCCAGTGGGTCCAGTGGGTCCAGTTGGTCCTGTAGGTCCTGTGGGTCCTGTAGGTCCTGTGGGTCCTGTCGGTCCGGTAGGTCCAGTGGGTCCGGTAGGTCCAGTAGGTCCAGTAGGTCCAGTGGGTCCTGTGGGTCCGGTAGGTCCAGTAGGTCCAGTGGGTCCAGTAGGTCCTGTTGGACCGGTTTCACCGGTAGGGCCAGTTGGTCCGGTAGGTCCAGTTGGTCCAGTTGGTCCCGTGGGTCCGGTTGGGCCGGTGGGTCCAGTAGCTCCGGTAGGTCCGGTTGGTCCTGTGGGGCCGGTTGGGCCGGTGGGTCCAGTAGCTCCGGTAGGTCCTGTGGGTCCTGTGGGTCCGGTTGGTCCTGTGGGTCCCGTGGGACCAGTAGCTCCTGTCGGTCCAGTAGGTCCTGTGGGTCCAGTCGGGCCAGTGGGACCAGTGGGTCCTGTTGGTCCAGTAGGTCCTGTGGGTCCAGTCGGGCCAGTGGGACCAGTAGCTCCAGTCGGTCCTGTAGGTCCTGTGGGGCCGGTGGGCCCAGTAGGTCCGGTGGCTCCGGTCGGTCCTGTAGGTCCGGTGGGTCCTGTTGGTCCTGTTGGTCCAGTGGGACCAGTCGAACCGGTAGGTCCGGTGGGTCCGGTTGGTCCAGTAGGTCCAGTAGGTCCTGTAGATCCTGTAGGTCCGGTTGGTCCGGTCGGTCCAGTAGGTCCAGTAGGTCCTGTAGATCCTGTAGGTCCGGTTGGTCCAGTAGGTCCGGTGGGTCCGGTGGGACCCGTAGCTCCTGTCGGTCCTGTAGGTCCTGTAGGTCCGGTGGGACCGGTGGGACCTGTGGCTCCGGTAGGTCCAGTAGGTCCTGTGGGTCCTGTAGGTCCAGTGGGACCGGTGGCTCCGGTCGGTCCAGTAGGTCCTGTAGGTCCTGTAGGTCCGGTGGGTCCTGTAGGTCCTGTAGATCCAGTAGGTCCGGTGGGTCCGGTTGGTCCGGTTGGTCCAGTAGGTCCTGTAGATCCAGTAGGTCCAGTAGGTCCTGTAGGTCCAGTAGGTCCTGTGGGACCCGTAGCTCCAGTAGGTCCGGTTGGTCCTGTGGGGCCGGTGGGCCCAGTAGGTCCGGTGGCTCCTGTCGGTCCAGTAGGTCCTGTTGGTCCAGTTGGTCCAGTCGGGCCAGTAGGTCCGGTCGGGCCAGTAGGTCCGGTAGGTCCTGTGGGTCCTGTAGGTCCTGTGGGACCCGTAGCTCCAGTAGGTCCGGTGGGACCGGTGGGACCGGTAGGTCCGGTGGGTCCGGTAGCTCCGGTCGGTCCTGTAGGTCCAGTAGGTCCGGTGGGTCCGGTGGGTCCGGTCGGTCCTGTTGGTCCGGTCGGTCCGGTAGGTCCAGTGGGTCCAGTAGGTCCGGTTTCACCAGTAGGTCCTGTAGGTCCAGTAGGTCCTGTGGGACCGGTGGGTCCTGTGGCTCCAGTAGGTCCCGTAGGTCCCGTAGGTCCCGTCGGTCCTGTGGGTCCAGTAGGTCCGGTGGGTCCTGTGGGTCCAGTAGGTCCGGTGGGTCCTGTGGGTCCAGTAGGTCCGGTGGGTCCGGTGGGTCCAGTAGGTCCGGTTGGCCCAGTGGGTCCTGTGGGACCTGTTTCACCTGTAGGTCCTGTTGGTCCTGTAGGTCCCGTAGGTCCTGTAGGTCCCGTAGGTCCTGTAGGTCCTGTAGGTCCTGTAGGTCCTGTCGGTCCCGTGGGACCTGTTTCACCTGTAGGTCCTGTTGGTCCGGTAGGTCCAGTCGGTCCAGTAGGTCCTGTAGGTCCGGTCGGTCCAGTGGGACCGGTGGGTCCAGTAGGTCCAGTAGGTCCTGTAGGTCCTGTTTCGCCTGTAGGTCCGGTGGGGCCAGTGGGTCCTGTAGGTCCTGTAGGTCCTGTAGGTCCAGTAGGTCCTGTAGGTCCTGTAGGTCCTGTTTCGCCTGTAGGTCCGGTGGGGCCAGTCGGTCCAGTCGGTCCAGTCGGTCCAGTCGGTCCAGTCGGTCCAGTGGGGCCTGTGGGGCCAGTAGGTCCTGTCGGTCCAGTAGGTCCTGTTGGACCATCCAATGCATCCAAGTTAACATTATATGATGTATATAATCCTTGAAAGAAATCACCTTTAACGTACTGAATACGATACACGACCATTTGTCCTGTTTGTGAATTGTATGTATCAACAACACCTTCAAAATATCGTTTGTCTCCTCCAACTGTATCATCAAATGGATCAGATACAACTACGGAGTTACCAGTAATATACGCAAGATCAGAAGGTAATGGTAATGTTACACTTCCACCCCATGTCGGAACAATTGAGACAGATTGAGTTGTTCTTGTATTGAACATACTACCATCACGACCGTATGGTCCAGTTGCACCAGTTGTACCTAACCCACCACCAGGACCGGTTGGACCTGCAAGACCATATGGACCAGTAGATCCTGTTGATCCTGTAGATCCTGTAGGTCCTGTTTCACCGGTAGATCCGGTAGGTCCAGTAGGTCCAGTAGGTCCAGTAGGTCCGGTAGGTCCAGTAGGTCCGGTGGATCCAGTAGGACCAGTAGGTCCAGTAGGTCCAGTAGGTCCGGTGGGTCCTGTGGCTCCTGTGGCTCCTGTGGGTCCAGTCGGTCCTGTAGCTCCAGTGGGTCCAGTAGGTCCTGTAGCTCCAGTGGGACCAGTAGGTCCTGTAGCTCCTGTGGGACCAGTAGGTCCAGTAGAACCAGTAGGACCAGTAGGACCTTCATTCGTAATACTGATAACTCCAGACATCGCGAGATGATTTTGACACACATAAAACAAAACAGATGGCGCATTTAATGGAACAGTGAAAATAATAGTGCCTACGTCTATACCGTTGTTTCGTACTCCTGAATTATAAATGTTTCCTGTACCGGCGACTTGCAGATTTTTTATCCAAAAAGGATGACCTGGTGCATTCACTTCAAATACATACGTAAAACCACGAATAAAGTTGATTGTTGGATTCGTAGGGCCGTCGATCTGATAACTTTCCGTACCAACATTTGTTACACTCAGTGTTCTTGCGCCTCTAAGACCTTCAGGTCCGGTAGTACCAGTAGGTCCAGTCTGGCCTGTAGGTCCAGTAGGACCAGTAGTACCGGTGGGTCCTGTCGGTCCTGTCGCACCCGTGCATCCGGTCGGACCAGTTGCACCAGTATTCGACGCTTTACCATCTGCACCGGTTACACCGGTTACACCAGTTGCACCAGTAGGTCCGACACCGATCGAATAAATATCAAGTGTAGACTCACCTAACCAGTTATTCGTAGTTGTTCCAATAATGCTACCAGATAGATCGGACGCAGGAGGTCGCGCTGGGGCAGCACCAATAGAAATACTAGTTACATTATTATTCAACGCATTTCTTGCATTATGGACAATATAACATGACCACCTTTGAATAAACGGTGTCGAGAGATTGGATGAAACATCGCTGAAATAACCACCAGTTCCTTCGATCACTTGCGCATTCTGTTCTGGCGTGTTGTAAATACGGAAGGTCATCACCATTTCGAGAGAAGCTAATTCAGTCGGAGGAGGAATAATCATAATCTGACTACCCGAACTATCCATACGATCTACTGAATTCGCTGTACTCTTTTCCGTCATGAAATAGTAGTTGTTCATGTTGAAGTCATTATTGATAATGATGCAGACACTGTATGGAACATTGAATGCGCGTCCGCTATTGAGGGTTGTTGCATTATTACGTTTACCGCGAAATGTTGCGAAATAGAAATTATTGGTTTGATAAATGTTCAAATCTGAGTTTCGCAATATTGCAGTTGTTCCACCTGCAAGTACAAATGCGGATTTTACGAGACCTGCAATTGGACCTTGTGGACCAGTACAACCGGTAGGACCCGTAGGTCCAGTTGGTCCAGTAGAACCAGTCGGGCCATCGATACCATCCAAGTTAACATTATATACAACTGGTGTGTCAGTATTATCGCCATAATAATACCCTTGGATATTTTGTGTACGATACAAATCAAGTTGCCCTGTTTCAGAGTCATAATTTTTTATAGTTGCTTCGAAATAACGTGTGGTTGGATTTGAAGAATCAGTGACAACAACTGAGTTTCCAGGAATGTAGGATAAATATTTATCTACAAACAACGTGATTTCAGTATAGTAAACGAATGGTGGTTGAATGGTTATGGGGGTAACTGTTCGTGTAAGGTAGCGATCACCACGAGGTCCAGTTACACCAGTAGGACCAGTCGGACCGGTTGGACCAGTGGATCCTGTTGGACCAGTCGGACCGGTTGGACCGGTGGATCCTGTTGGACCGGTAGGTCCTGTAGCACCGGTTGGACCGGTTGGACCAGTAGGACCAGTTGGGCCAGTCGCACCTGTGGGACCTGATAAGTTGAAACTAATATAACACATCGGAGCAGAGTCATCAAATTCAGCACCTGGTGTTACATTACGAACTTCAATTTTGTAGTATTTATTACCAAAACCGTCGTTTAATCCGTATACAGTAACACCAGTATTCACAATTTTAAACATCATGAACTTATTATAGTCGATCACGCTCTGGATTTTTAGATATCCGTATTTGTCGGATGAAGCATATTCATTGATTGTGTCTAAAAATGCGGAGATATTATTCCCACATATGTCACTTATATCAGTTCCAACTGCATTTTGGACAAAATTGCGACTATTAAGAGATATAAAGTGTGAATTGTTTTGTAATGTCTCTGAAAATCGAAACTGTCCAGGTCGCGGTGTATCTTCACCTGATGGAAGTGCAACTTTATAACGAAATGTATTTACAGATGTAGAGGCTGGGCCTACAGAACCCGTGGGACCAGTGGGACCGGTGCAACCAGTGGGACCGGTCATACCTTGTGGTCCTGTATCACCCTGATCACCTTTATAAACCGCTGCACCATCCCTACCAGTACAACCGGTAGGTCCAGTCGGGCCCGGCTCTCCTGGACTACCCTGTTGGAAAGTCCAACCACCGATACCAGTAGGACCAGTGGGGCCTATGTTACTCATCACTTATTTTATATGTCTCTGTCTTGAAGATATTATGTGTTTGGTTTTTATATTACGATAATGACAGATATATATAATATTAATATATATGTATATTATACTTATTAAATTTAAGTAAAGATACATA
>Ga0078894_10000241_pt1 | contig 36775 bp, 27 predicted proteins | sample LauGreSu1BDMLBSD_2_FD_67506 | JGI IMG/M metagenome (GOLD analysis project Ga0078894, IMG submission 67506) | Freshwater lake microbial communities from Lake Michigan, USA - Su13.BD.MLB.SD (version 4) (version 4) | ecosystem: Environmental > Aquatic > Freshwater > Lake | place: Lake Michigan... | reverse complement strand
CGCAGCTGTACTCCCATTTTGTTGGCTACTTTGAATAGCTCGTCGTATCCAGACTGACTTATTGAGAGAGGTTTTTTATTCGCTAGGACTACATGCCATCCTGCCTTTAGTGCGGCCAGGATGAGAGGGGCGCTATCCTCTGCGGTTACATCTATAAATACGCCTCGCCTAACAGGCAGCTGCCAAAACTTGTGCTGCAGATCACCCGCCAAGTTTGCCGCAGGCGTTTCACCTGTCTCACCTAAGAGCCGTAGTCCGCGTTCCTTCAGTATAAGAATTTCTTCAATTTCCTTGCGACTGAAGCCAGTGTCATGCGCAAGCACACCAGAGCGATCGATTAGTCCAATGCAGCTCAGGCTAAGTCTCATCTTATCGCGGTAGTAGCTGTCTTGGCTGTTAAGCTGCCGAAGTAAGGCTCGACCGATCTGACCGACGCCGAATAAAGCTAGATGAACGGCGCTTTCCGCTTGTGGCGGCAGTGCTTTAAGCTTTTCCAGTCTAAACTCGCGATGCAGAGCATTTAGAGCTGCCGCCACGCGATCAGCACCGATGACAGCCGAGATATTAAGTTCGCTGCTACCTTGAGCTATGGCTTCGACATTGGCCTCGGCGCGCGCTAGTGCGGCAAATGTTCTGGCGGCGATGCCGGGAGTGCCTTGCATACCTAAACCAACTACAGCTAGTACAGCTTGATTATCTTTGGCCTGAATCTCTTCGATTAGATGATGTTCAATCTCATAACGAAAGGTTTCACTCAGAGCCTGCACGGCTGCTTTAGCTTCACCTGTCGGCACCACAAAGCATATATTCGCCTCGGACGAGGCTTGGCTAATGACCGAGACTGAGATGCCAGCTTGGGCTAAGGCGGTAAACGTGCGACCAGCAATTCCCGGCACGCCCATCATACCCTTGCCCTCGATAGCAATTAGAGACTGCTCCATGATTGCAGTGAGTGCTTTGACTGGAAAGGCTCCAGGTGGCACATGGCCGGCAATGAGAGTGCCTGGGTGCGAGGGGTGGAAAGTGCTCTTAACCCAGAGTGGAATTTGATGATCGAGTAGCGGAATAATCGTGCGTGGGTGCAAAACTTTAGCACCGTAATAGGCGAGTTCGGCGGCCTCACGGTAGTGTAGCTCTGGGACTATGCGAGCTTCGCTGACATGGCGAGGATCGGCGGTTAAAAGCCCTTCGACTTCTTTGTAGAGTGTAACACTATCTGCTTTCAGGCTGTGGGCAATGACAGTAGCTGTGAGATCAGAGCCACCTCTACCCAGGGTGACCAGCTCGTTTTCCGGCCCCGATCCGATAAATCCAGGAACTACGACAACTTTATTTTTTTCTAGATGCGGTACTACCAAAGACTCGACCTTGGCTGTCGTGGCCTTCAGGTCCGGAAATGGCATGCCGTATTGTTTTTCAACTTTAATCAGCCGAGTCGCATCAACATAAACACAGTCAATGCCTCGTTCCTCTAGAACTTCACAGAAGATCTGTGCCAGCATCCTTTCGCCGCGAGCCGCAGTCATATCGAGTACTCGCGGGGTGTGCTCTCTGAGTGTGGCCAGGCTGTGACAGATAGCTGCAAGCTCTGTTCCCGCGGCTTCAATCTTCTGATCGATCTTGCGTCGCCGTGCCGTGTTGTTGATCAGAGCTGCAGTCACTGATCTATGCCGACCAATAAACAACTCCTGCTGATCGCGGTAGGACTCGCCTCTAACCGCTGCTTCGGCGGCACCAAGCAGGAGGTCCGTCATCTTCGACATTGCCGAGAGTACGACTACGAGACCTGTGGGCGCTGCCTGAACAATTGCCGTCACAAGTTCAATAGAGGAATGATCCTGGACGGAGGTTCCGCCAAATTTAACGACTCGGTAAGAGCTCAGGCGATGAGACATAAGATTTTGCGACGCCTTTCCGAAAAATGCTCCCTTTTTTAACAGTTTAGCAGCAAAAGCGCCCGTGGCGGAGAGGCTTCTCTTGGTCTTGCTGGTGGGGGACTCCGCCTAAGATGTGAAATTTATTAATCAAAATGTCAGTGTAATAGTTTTGCAAGAATTCCTCACCGCCGGCGTCCTCTGGTACCTCTCCAGTGCTGCTGTAACCCGCCGAATAGGCGGCGGATTCTTTTTGCTCTCAAGAAAAAACTAAAGATTTCATGTTTATTTGCCGATAAGCGGCTCAAGGCGTTGGGGACCAAGATGGTCGCCAGCTAGGTCGACAATTCGTGAGGCGCTAATCGTGTTTAGAGGCAGACTGAAAAATCAATTAAGTACTCTGAGTCTCATGGCCTTCATTGTCACTGGAGCTATTTCTGGTTGCAGCAACCAAGAGGAGCAGGTCGGCGAGGTAAGAAAACGTCCAGCCGGAGGTAATTCGCAAGGGGCTACCTCTTTAGATGCGCGTAAACCTGAGGAAGCGCCGCAGGCTCCAAAAATAGCGATACCAGACTTAAAGGGGCTACTTAAAGCTAAGTACGCCGTCACAGTACATCTCAAGGGAAAAGACGGTCCGTTAGGTCTCCTGGGACTGCTGGACATGTCACCATGCTCTGGTGAAATCCAGGTTGACGTCAACCCATCGATGCAAGCACTAGAGACTGGTGACATCAGCCAGCTGCTCGTAATTAGCTCGGCAAAACCAATCGACTGTCCTGTCATCCAGAGTAAGATCGACATTGCCAAAGTCTTGGGAGGGTTATTCTCGACCCCGTCCAATTCTAAAGGACTACCGATAACCAAGGACGGCGATGTGTTAGCCCTGAAAGCTCTGCTTGGGGTGAACTACGAGCCTGCGCGGCCTCTATTCCCGTCCTTGCTCTCAGGCAAAAAAGAGGATTTGGCAAAGCTTTCCGTAACGAGACAAGTGACAGCGACCAGTGATAAAGGCAGCTACACAGGTACCTGCTCGTTGACCATGAATAGTTTTGACACCTCCTACACGCCACCAGGGATGACTTTCACCTTCCCGAAGACCATGCAATTTACCAACAGGATGACCGGTTTTAACGGTTTAGATCCGCTAAAGGGTCTACTCTTCGAAGAGCTTGGATTTCGGTTGAGTGTTGCTCCCATTGCTCTCTCGCAGATCACAGTTGGCGGCCAGGCAGACAAGCTACTGCCCGTCGTCGCTACCGTCCCTGAGGAGGCGCTTGACGGGATTCTTAAGGCCTCGTTGCCTCTGATTAAGGGAGTGGTCTCCAGTAACGGAATCGATAATCAGTTAGTCATGAGTATCGCCAAGGATATAAGGGTTTCAATAACCATCAATCTTAAAGAGCAAGAGGGACTAGACCGAGTGACTACTGACTCCGATAAAGGTGAAACGTTTTCGAGTGCAATGGTTACCAAATAAATATTTCAGTGCAATTGGTTAAATGAGATGTATAGAGAAACCATCACAAAATTAACTCTTACCGGAGCCCTGGCTTTTGCCCTAGGTTGCGGAGCGCCTCTCAAACGGGCAGGTGATGTCTCGGCTCTTTTCGATAAAGCACCGGCTTCTATTGAAAACATTGCCGAGTCTATTTGTGCAGCATTAGGTAAGCGTGACGTTGCTCCTACAACTAAAGATATGCCATCGGAGCTAGTCGGCTGCAGTGAAGCAGGATTAGATGCCACCGATATAACTAAAGTTAAATCGTTCTCCTTCACTAATTTGGCTGGCAGCGAGACAGCGGAGGAGCAACAAAACTCGGATACATTTAAAAAATCGATTCGGACCAAGATTTGGCTCAACAGGGAGATTCCGGAGTTACTGCCAGTAGCGACCCAGTTATTAAAGAATGTTGATTTTAACGCTGAAGAGATCCCGCTACCGGAAAGCGCTATCAATGATATTGGTGGACTAGTCCAACCCAAAATTAAAATTCTTGAGAAGCTGAAGTTTGATTTTGATGATTTAAGTTTCAGCACAAAGCTAAATGTCGTGACGACAGGGGTCGTGGCAGTTGATATCGATGTACTAGTCGACGGTAAAGTCTTTAGTAACGGCATCGCTGTAACAATCTCAACGGGAAAACCGGAACCAGCTTACGAAAAATCGTTCGTGAAGTCGTTTGACGTCGTGTTTCTTGCGATTCCATATGCCAAAGACATCTATCTCGACATGGCTGTAAATATGAATATTTATAATGTCGGTGTCTCGAGCGTGATTGATTCCCAGGTCAACACTCTCTTCGGAACGGCACTTAAGACCATGATGGATACGATTACGCAGACGGAGAGAAAGTCATGAGGCTAGGTTCTGCCATTGCCGCCATCTTTCTCTCGTCCACTTTGGTCGGATGCTTCAGTGCGGATGAAGCTATCGTCCAAGGACGCGGCAACCTACAGCAAAAAGGCCCGACTCTGGGCGCTTCTGCTGATACGCGTTTGGCTGCCGACGCAGCGAAAAAGGTAGCCACGGCCACCTATTTCGTAGAGATAGAGACCGCATCTGGCGCCCGTCCCTGTGAGGGAGTGGTGACTCTTGATATCATGTCCAACTTCAATATCTCGCTGCCCGGATCCAAAGTTAATTGCGCGTCTCTGTCCATCGATCTTGAAAAAATGTTGGCTGCTCAGCTGCAGGGTGGAGCATCGGCCATAGACCTTAAAAGTTTTCAAAGCGATGGTATGATCTTTTCGGCGAGTGACATTCTCGGCGCTAAGTTTGATCCACCTCGTCCCATGTTAGTCGGTCCTCTCATTCAGGACCCGAGCAAGTTTGCTAACTTCTATCGTCGTGTCGACAGCAAGGTCACCGTGGCGGCACCGGACTCAGGTGCCCCGATCGAGGCTAATGGATCTTTTGATGTCAAGGTGCTTGAAGTTGGTGGGAAGTATAATAACAAATTTCTCAAACAGCCATTTGATCAAGTGCTCCATTGGACCCTTGAAACTAGTGGATTTCAGGGTGTGCCAGCCAAATACGGGATGCTTTTCAAAAAGGCAGAGTGGTACTGGAATGTGCGGCCTATTATGATTCCTAAAATTATTATCACCTTAGATGGCATCAGCGGTATGATAGATAGTAAAGCCGTTGACGATCTTAGCGAATTGGTCGGTGAGCTTAAGGTGATAGTGACGGTCAAAGAGTACGATTTTAGCGGGGGATGACGTTGCTTGCCAGGAATCAGCATAGCCTACAAGATAAAGCTAAAGCTGATTACCAAGGGTCCAAGTATGTGCAGCGTCAGGTGTCACCCTTAGGACTTATAGTTGCTGGTGCCGTAGCTGTACTTTGTTGCGCACCCGTAGCAAGTGGAACCCCCCTACTTGGTGACTACGGTGCAGCCATAAACAATGCCGAGGCAGTGGTTGATAATCCGGCTAATGCGGGTTTTCTCCCCTACACCAGTGTCGCCGCTGTTGGCGAAACATTTAAGATCGAGAGTGTAGCCGCACGCTACCCAGGGCTCGACCCTATTTCGGTGAATAATAGCGGCGTTGCCATCCCGCTCTCAAGGCCTGGTGCCATACTAAAGCTGACCCCTCGTCTAGGAGTTGGAGGGATCGTCGTCCCGCCGCTGCCCATACAGTTTGATGTGACAAAGAAAAAGCTGCCTATAGTCCTTCTCAACTCGAAATTCCAAGTTGATGCCAAGATCGGCGCTGAGCTGCTCGGTTATGCAAGTTTTGCTATGGGATGGCGCTTAGCCGACAAGTTCGGAATTGGCGTTGGCGGCGAATATGGTGCGGCAAAATTCAGCGCGCAAATCACCGAATCGTCATCCGGCTCAGAATTAGCCACAGTCAGTGGCAATGGAGCCTTGGGCAGTTTGACCATAGGTAGCAGGCTTGATCTTGCTCAGGGCCGGGTGGCTATTGGGGTTGCGGTAACTGCCTTGCAGTTACTAAAGGCCGATGTCGACTTGAAGTCGCCTCTCGTTGACACCAGCGGCGAGGCAGGGAATTTAGTCAAGGACGCAACCCAAGGCTTAAATTCCCAGCAGACTTTTAGCAGCGGATTAGCCGGTATCAAAATCAACCTCACACGACGATTGGTGTTAATGGGCGAGTTGCGTTACACGCGCTCTGATCCGACTCAGGAGACGATTTCACTGGTAACCTTTAAGAAACAACCAAAGGACGTGCAGGATACAGTTGCTGTGCGCACTGGCGGGATCATCAAGCTTAATCCTAGACTTAATTTACTTGGTGGATTCCGTTATGAGCCTAGTGCGGTTGGCGCTGGCACCATTGGCACAAACGCCAGAGGTGGATACGGAAGTTTGGAGTTTTTGCCGGCAGCAGCCGGTATTACTCCTCTTAGTCCGTTCTATATGCTAGCCGGTGGTGTGCAAATGGCCCTTTGGCCAGGTGGGCGTCAGCCTGGCACGAATACTCCCCCATGGCGAGTAGTGGTAGAGGGCGGCTTCACATTTACAGAATCATCAGTTGGCATCGACGAAACCGGTGAACTTCCTGGAGCCTACTACTACCGTAAATTGGCAGGTGTTGGCGGAATTCGAGTCTATTTCTGAGTGCCTGTCGGTGCTGGCATTGTCACTATCGAACCCACCAGTTCCATGAGACCAGCCAGATCTCCGGGATCGTGTTCGCGTTCGTGAAGCTGCCAGATACTTGGCGCCAAGCGTTTCAGTTGTTCCATGATCGATCTTTGGCCATGCGCTTTAAGTTTGAGATAGCCTAGGTGTTCACTTTGCTCGTTTTCTGTAAGGTCAGCCGCAACGTTTATGGGTAAACATCTATTAATTAAAAGTGCGCACGGCTTATAGCTCATCTGCTCGAGTTGAGTGGCTAGGTTTGAAATAGAACGCATAGCAGTCTGCGAGGGGACGCTGACTAGAATGAAACCAGTATCCTCTCTTTTCAGTAGGGTAACGGTTTTCTCTCCCGTTTTATGAAATCCCTCTATCACATCCTGCATGAGCAGCAGAAACTCGGCGAATTGTCTTAGTGGCTCAAAGCCCGAGACACGCGCCATGCCGCCCATTAGCCGCTCGCTGGCAGAAAACAGTTTGCCAAAACCAAGTCGACTCGCAACCATGAATGGCTTGATTAGCCAATTCATCACGTTGGCATCCATAAAGCTGCCGAGTAGATTGGGGCGGGCGAGAAAGTCGAGTGCATGGGTGTCTGGTGGCGTGTCTAGCACAACCAAGTCAAAATTCGGATCTGAGGCAAGGTCCATCAGTTTTGCCAAGGCCATGTACTCGAGTGGACCGCCGAGATTGGTAGATGCTGACTGATAAACAGAGTGAGCTTTTATTCTGCTAGCAATCTGAGGACTCGGCGCGTGCCGGTCCACCATTTGGTCGAACACCGCCTTCTGATCCAACATTGCCGCATGAACTGTGCCCGAGATACCGAACTCAGTGGCCACTTTTAAGGGGGCTAGCTCGTTGCTCAGTGGGATTCCGAGTGCCTTCGCCAGTCTTTTGGCTGGGTCAATACTGAGAAGTGCCACTCTCTTACCACGGCGGGCAGCTGCCAGCGCAACTACGATCGATGACGTGGTTTTGCCCACTCCGCCTGCTCCGAGCAAGACTAGTACGCGGTGACTGTCAATGACGCCAGCTAAGTCTTGCATGATCATGACCTACTGCTGATTGATCGTGGTTGGTTGGCTACAGTGAGTAGGTGTTCGCCAAATCCAGCCTTTAAGGGTTCGTTGATAAATCCGAGATCGGGAAGTGACCAAATGGGCAACTCCGTAAGACTCGGCGAGGCTGCCTTAATTCCCTCATGTAGCATTGCCGTCGCTTCTGCAGCGGCTGCTATCGTCCGACGAGCATATTCCGTCGCCGGCGAGGTTCCTGTCAGGTTAACTTGATCCGTGACGGTCTTATTGAGAAACACGCCGGCTAGCGCGACTGGCGAGACTGCGTGCAGTCGAGGCAAGAAATCGAGACACTCGCTCACCACCAACTCCTCTGGCACTGTAACGAGGACACTGCAGCACTTGCTTTTATCGCTTAAGAACGCTTTAACCCGTTGCGTCTCTTTCGCTAATGGTCCACCTAATGACATCCCCAAGACCGAGTCTGGTGTTGTCATGAGATTTAGAAAGTGCCCCGAGGCTGGGCCGTCAAAGATGACGAGATCATGCTGGGGTCGCAGCTCACACTCAAAAAGTAAGCGTCCGAGCAGCATGACATCGGCCCACCCAGGTATAGCATTGATCAAGCTCTTGACCACGCGATTACTAAAGACCGTATCGTAAAGTCGTCTCTGCCCCAGATGTTCGACGATGTAGTCACGAAAGTTGGCGACTGAGTCTATATTCAGCACGCCCAGCCTCGGCTGGACGGTGACTAAACGATCATAAGCAGACTCGAAGCCAAAAAGAGGGGAGACTTGATCGAGAGCGGCATTTTGAACGATGAGAACACGGCGGCCAGACTCGGCGACCATTTGTCCGAGAGCGGCGGCTATCAGGGATTTGCCGATGCCGCCCTTGCCGGTGATGATGACTAATTTCTTCGTCAGAAGAGTGGAGTAGTCATAAGAAGCCAAGCGATTATCCAAGAGGCTGACCCCCCCATTGTGCCCGAGACCGATCGCTATAGCTTAATCGTCATCGTCGTCCTAGTCATCATCATCGTGTTCGTCTTCATCATCATCATCATCATCGTCGTCATGCTTGGGTGCCTTACCTGCGGGTATGCGACCCGCAGCAATTTGCTCCTGCAAGTATTTGAGCACCATTTGGCCATCTGGACTTGAGCCCCACGAGTGATCTTTGGGTGGCATGCTGCCGCCCTCGATATCAGACACCACGGCTCTACCGTGGCGAATCAGTAGTTCTTCGCTGTCGAGCGACACACCGCCCTTCTTCTTGCTGCCCTGGTGACAAGCTCCGCAAGCATCTGCGATGATCGGGGCAACGGCACTGTAGCTGGTGGTCGCAGGTTTTGGCTCTGGCGATGGCTGGGGTGTAGGCTCCGGCGCAGGCCTTGGTGCTGGAGCCGGCGCAGGAGTGTTGCGAACATCACCGAAGTCGGGAACACAGTTGTTCGAGTCAAAGCCTACCCTGAATGCTTGCCTTAGCGCCTGTGACAGCTGAATCATGTGGCTACACTTGACCGGATTGGCGTGGATGTCGATGTAGCCTAGACGTGTGTTTAGGCCAAAAAGAGGCAAGAAATCCTCAATCTCATTGCGCGACAGATCGATGACTAAAGCCTCGGTGAAGATCTCAAGTCCACTAACAGATTTGATCCCTAGGTTGAAGCAAGGGATCTCTTTAACCTCGGCGACTGTTTGATACCCTTCCTGATCGGCGTAGGTCTTAATGCATTTGTCGAGCGCCGGATCGGCCAGATGGAGCTCGGCAACCTTGGTATCTAAAGTTGCAGCGTGAGCCTCTGGGCCAAAGTTCAGGAATACCGTGACGATCAAGCTACCAATGGCCACAAGACCGTTACTGGCGGCAGGGGTTTTACGCCTCATGTTGCACCTCGAAAGAGCCAAATTTAATCAGTGAATTGATGAACAGAGGGCGACTGTAGCTGCGGTGAAAATGATTCTCAAGCTCAATTTGGCCGACGGCCGTCCGTACAATTGATGGGCACCGAAAAGTTCCTAGTCAACTTTGGACACCAAGTATCGATGTTGCCCGACTAATTTTTAGCAATCATTTTGAGTGTTTGTGTCTATCTGGTGCAGCGCGTCAAAATGGCATCAAATTTGTATGACTAATAAGAAGGGTGCTGGAGTCATATGAATAGCCCAAAATGGGCCTACAACGGAGTGTGGAAAATGTCGGTTATCGCGAGGTGGTTGCTTCCTGCATTATTAATGGCTGGCTGCTCACCGACACAAGTTCTCCCTACCACAGGTAGCTTCGATGGTGCAGGGGATGAGAGTGAAGGTAAGAAGTCAAAATCTAAAACCAAAGGTGCTTCCGGCCAAGTTGCCGATTCGGCCAACGGCGGCGACACTGGAAACGCCGTTGCACTTGGTGCAGTAACACCGCCATCAGCTGTCGAGCAACTGATCGCGCAAGATGCTGTCAATAATAGCGGTGCAAGCATCATATACGCGACGATAGGCCACCTATCCCCAGACGGTCAGCAAAACGAAAAGCTGGCGATCGTTCGCCAAGGGATGGTTAAAGTACTAAACAGCGTATCGAGTCGTTCTGAGATCGTTAACCTTCAGGCCATCGATCCAGGTCAGACTGTCTACCGTATAGACATGGCTGCTTATAACCAGGTTGCAGCCATTAACAGACTGAAATCAGCCGACCAAGCTAGTAGCAACGTCTCAACAGTTGGCAACGCTACTGTGGTTAAAGGCGACTGGCTAGTGTTTGCTCTGTCACGTCCGGAAGTTTACGATCCGATCATGAACCTGCCGCAACTCGGCCGACTTCTCGATGCAAGGCTCGGAGTTGACTGGAACCAAGCTAAGTACCTCAACGTATCCAAGTCGGAAGTAGCCTTTGCTGGGCGGGTTCTGGCACGAGTGCCACTGCAAATGGGCGGCAAACCAGGTGGTTACTACTGGAGATCGTACGACTTCGTTCGGGAAGACGTCCGCGACCGTGCCTTTAGAGATCCAAGCACCGTGCGCGTCACTACAGTACAGGATTTTGTTGCTGGTGAGTTTTTCTTTAGCTTGCCTAACGGGCTTCAAGGCTATTTCCTAACAGGCTTCGGCGATCAGCACCGCTATGACGTGCCGGCCGATAGAGCTGCGGGTGGCATTTCGCCGCCTGTTGCGAGCGACTACCGCCGGCCTCAAGACGGTCTGAACCGTTGTGTAGCTGGTAAAGCACCCTGCGGCATCGTGATCAACGGTGAATCCTGCATGACCTGTCATGCATACGGTATCAACATGCCGGTTGAATCAGCTGGTGCCAACAACGCGACGATGGCTGAGATGCATGATCTCATCAACCAAGACCGCGCACGCTTCGTCTCGGCTCTTAAAGAGATGGGGATTGAAGAGGGCCCAGTCGAGCCTATCCTAGGTTCCGTCAACGTCTTCCGCGCTGATCGTGGTTACGCAGATAAGCGTCGCCAGGCAAGCGAAGTGTCTGGTCTAACCGGCAGATAATCTCCGAAGATCCAGGGCGTTAACCGGCTTCCCAAGGGAGTCAGTTAACGCCCTTTCGCTATCTTGAAATCGAAATTTGTTTATTTGATGGTGCTTGGCAAACCAGAAAAATGAAATTTTTTATCCAATGATTTCAAAGTTTTAAAAAATATATTCAATTTTTCCCCAGGCCCCACCGAAACCACCTCCAGCTGATTGCAGACGCACTGCAGCCCAGCCAATTATGGAGGAGAAAGTAATGCTCGTTAGGTCAAGGATGCCGGTGCTAGGACGTGTCGGCTTGCTGGCTAGCGCTGTCGGTCTCGCTGCTTGTAGCAGTGGCGCAGGCGGAATTAAGCCGCTCGCAGCAAGTTTTGGAGGGGCCGGGGTCGAAGCCGACGGCGGCGATGGCTCTGGTGGCGGACGGAGCGGAAAGAAGTCGCGCTCCTCTGCCGATGCATTGGACGGTAACTCTGGTCTGGTCGACAACGGATCAGGCAGAGTCCAGCCAACTGCATCGGTGCAGGATGCCTCGGAGATTGATCGGTTGATCACTGATCACGCGGCGAAGAATCCAGGGCGCAATGTCCTCTATGCTAGGATCGATCACCTGTCTCACGACAAATCTCAAACCGCTGAACTAAACGTAGTTCGCTTCGGTTTGACTAAAGTCCTGAACAGCGTGTCGACGTCGCCACAGATCGTTAAGCTTAACGCGATCGATGACGCCCAAACAGTGTTTCGCATTAACATGGACGAATACGCTCAGGCGGGAGCAGTATCGCGCCTAGGTTCGGCCGCTTTTGCGCAGCAAAACATGCAGCAAATCGGCGGTGCGACAGTGGTGAAGGGCGACTGGCTAGTCTATGCACTGTCACGTCCTGAAGTGTACGACTACCTGCTGCGCTTGCCTCAGCTCGGTCGGATGCTCGAGGCAACCCTGAGGGTTGACTACAACCAAGCCAAGTACGTCAATACTGACCGTTCTGATGTGACCTTTGATGGTCGGGTGCTGATGCGTATGCCGCTTGAAATTGGCGGCAAGCCTGGAGGCTACTACTGGCGTTCCTATGACTTTGGTCGCAAAGACGTTTTGCAGCGTGGGTTTGCAGACCCTAAAAGTTTGCGTACTACGGCTATTCCCGATTTAGTTGCAGGCGAGATTATTTACAGTCTACCAAACGGCATGCAGGCCTATTACCTTATCGGGTTCGGTGACCAGCATCGCTTCGATGTACCTGCAGGTGGTATCAGCGGCGGTACGCCAACGCTACCAGTTGCCACCGACATGCGTCGTCCGCAAGATGGTCTCCGTAACTGTGTTGGTGGGAAAGCACCGTGCGGTTACGTAATCAACGGCGAATCGTGCATGTCCTGTCACTCGGCCGGCGTCAACGCTCCGACCAATGCTGTGGGTACGCACGGTGCTTCACTCGAAGAAATGAACGCCTACATTCGTCAGGATCGTGAGCGCTTTACCGGTGCTCTTAGTGAAATGGGCTACCCCGATGTATCGGAAGAGCCAATCCTTTCAACTTGTCGCATCTTTCTCGCCGATCGCGCTGTTAGTGATAAACGCAATCAAGCGAGTGAAGTCCCCGGTCTGATCGGTCGCTAAGCGCTATACCGTCAGACTAACTAGCTTGCTCTCCATCACCTTTACTAGGCCCTTATCAGTGATCTTTAGAGATGGGATCACTGGTAAGGCCAGAAAGGAGAGTTGGAGGAACGGTTCGTTAAGCTGGCAACCCGCGTCTCGCGTCAGAGCTTTGAGCCGCAGCAGTGTCGCCGTTACGCTGTCGGGATCGGCATCGGTCATTAGACCACCGATAGGCAGTGGTAAAGACTCTTTGCGACCGTCTGCATGCACAACGACAATGCCGCCATCGATGCGGATTAGCTCGTTGACCGCCGATGCGATTAGTTCGTCACTTGAGCCAATGGTTATGACGTTGTGCGAGTCGTGATTGATACTCGTGGCAATGGCTCCAGACTTAAGGCCCATGCCTTTGGCAAAGCCGATCGCTTTACCACCACTGCCGTGGTGCCGTTCAAGCACAGCGATCTTTAGGATATCTTGACCGAGGTCAGGCTGAATCAGGCCGCCAGTAACCGGCAATTTGCAGATCAGTTCATTAGTCAGAATCTGATGAGTAATGATGCCGATCACTCGTGCGTCAACACTGCCTTGAGTGGTGGAAGCCCGCACCTTGAAGTCTCCTTGAGTGACGGGTGCAAGTTTTAGGTTGATACCGTCAAAATGAGATTTCTTCTGCCGTGAGATTGCTCGCAGATCGGTTTTAGTGACTGCTTCGCCGCTTTTGAATACTTGGTTAATAGCCGTACCGTGGCGCCAGTCAGCGTCGCCTCTGGCATGATCTTTGGGGCTGATTAAAACAAGGTCGGCTTTATATCCGGGTGCAACTGCACCACGATCTTCGAGCCCATAGGTCTTAGCCGTGGCATAGCTGGCGGCACGGAATATGTCTTCCGGTCTGGCGCCTCGAGCCAAAGCCATATCGATAATACAGTTTATGTGGCCACCCTCAGCGATATCAGCAGGATTACGATCATCGCTGCATAGGCTTAGCACCGGTGAGGTGTATGAGTTTAGTAGGGGCAGAAGTGCATTGGCATCTTTGGTGCAGGAGCCTTCACGGATAAGCACGTGAATGCCTTTGCTCATTTTCTCCTCTGCCTCATCGGCCGTAGTCGATTCATGACAGCTATGGATACCTGCGACCCCGTAAGCGTTAAGATCTTTACCGCGAAGCCCTGGGCAGTGACCATCACGCCTCTTGGCGCTAAAGTCTGAAAGTTTAGTCATGATGTCGCCTTCGCCGCTAAGTAGTCCGGGGAAGTTCATCATTTCTGCTAAACCTAGCACCCGCGGGTGATGGCGGAAGGGAGCGATATCGCCAGCCTCCAGAGCAGCGCCGCTAGTTTCAAGGCCCGCGGCAGGTGAGGTTGAGGGCACGCAGCTTGGCACCATCACAAATACATCGAGCAGCAAATCCTCCGAGGAGGAAAGAGCCCATTCAATGCCCGCTTTGCCTTTGACGTTGGCAATCTCATGTGGATCCCAAATCACCGCGGTAGTACCGCAAGGAAGCACCGCCTCCTCAAAGCGCGCCGGTGTCATGAGACTGCTTTCAATATGCACATGTGCATCAATAAATCCCGGGACCAAATATTTACCCGTACCGTCAATGACTGTGGCACCGTCGTAGCTCTCCCCGACGCCAATGATGACGCCGTCTTTCCAGGCAACATCACCGCTGCGAAACTTGCCGCCAAAGACATCGAGCCATTTAGCTCCGCGCACCACCACATCGGCCGGCACTTCACCGCGAGCCGCTTTAATCAAGAGCCGCCTTTGGTCGATGGAGCTGAAGTCGGATTTCTTAAACATGGCTTTTGTGTCCTATTCTGAGTCCGGCGTGAGTTTAAGCCAGCTGGTAAAGGCATCGATCTGATGCCAAAATACATGGGTGCAACCATATAATCTCTCACAGGAGGCTGCCAAGTCCCATGAAAACGCTGCCATTGCTTCTGGCTCTTGCCCTTGGTGGAGAGGCTGAATTTACTCATGATTCCTTACATAAGACCGGCAAATACCGCCTTGAGCTGCCGAGCGACAAAAGCCCCGCGAAGCCAGGGCAAGGTAAGAGTGAGCCGTGGTTGCTGGTGTTTTTTCACGGAGCGGGCGGCGGGGGGAGCTATGACTCTTTTATTCCCGAGCTGAAATCCGCGGCAGCCGGCCGTGACGTTGCAGTGATGGCGGTTCAGGCACCGAATCATGCGAAATCATGGGCAGATGCCTTCGATGGACCGTCGCGGCGTCACGCTGAATATCTTTCTGACCTACTAAATCGCAAGGTCTACTCTGAGCATCGGCAGCTTTCACCAAAGCGCACGGTCTTTATTGGTATGTCAGCAGGCGCGACCTTTATTGGCGGCGATCTCTTGCCGGATCACATCAAGAATTACCAAGGTGGTGCCATCCTCCTTTGCGGCGGTGCTCCGCCACGGATGATGGGCGACGCCACTACCATTCAAAAGCTTAGCGACTCCACGGCCAAAGCATTCAAGATGTACTTTACCATCAATGTCGGAGATTTTTTGGCCGAACAAGCCTATGCCGGGACCCAGTACTGGGAATGGCGTGGTCTTAAGATCAAGATCAAGGATTTCCCTGGCAATGGCCACTGCTCGTTTGACATGAAGAGCGCCGTGCGGGAGGGACTCGACTACATCGGCGTCCCTAAAGCCTGACTTCAATCCATAGGAAACCGTTATTCATCGTCGAGCTGCAGGATCGCCATGAAAGCATCCTGTGGTATCTCCACTTTGCCCACGGATTTCATGCGCTTTTTGCCCTCTTTTTGCTTCTCAAGTAGCTTGCGCTTACGCGAAATATCACCGCCGTAGCACTTGGCAGTCACATCTTTCCGCAGTGCCGACACACTCTCGCGTGCCATGATCTTGCTGCCGACAGCGGCCTGGAGCGCAATCTGGAACATTTGGCGCGGCAGAATGTCCTTTAGTTTCTTGCAGAGGGAGCGGCCCCGAATGGGAGCTGTAGTTCTATGTACAATGCATGAAAGAGCATCGACAGGCTCACCGTTGACCAGGATATCAAGCTTGACGAGATCACCGGCCCGGTAATCAATCACCTCGTAATCCATTGAGGCGTATCCGCGCGAGATACTCTTTAACTTGTCGTGGAAATCAAAGATCATCTCGTTCATCGGGATTTCGTAGGTGATCTTAACCCTCTTGGCAGAGAGATAGTCCAGACCCTTTTGGATGCCCCGACGCTCGGTGAGAAGCTTCAGCAAGCCGCCGATATACTCCTCAGGAGTGTGAATTGTGAGAAGCACGTACGGCTCCTCAATCCGCTCAATTTTCGTCGGATCAGGCATTTTCGCAGGGTTTTCGATCTTGATCTCGGTACCGTCCATCGTGAACACATGATAGACGACCGTCGGAGCGGTAAAGATAAGATCCAGGTTGTACTCGCGCTCCAGCCTCTCCTGAATGATATCCATATGGAGCAAGCCGAGAAAGCCAACGCGGAATCCCATACCGAGAGCGATCGAGCTCTCGACCTCGAAGGTTAGCGAAGCGTCGTTCAACTGCAGTTTTTCGAACGACTCGCGCAGCACCTGATAATCGCTAGAATCGACGGGGAAGATACCGCCAAAAACCATTTGCTTGGCTTTCTGGAAGCCAGCTAAAGGTCCCGAGGCTGGCCGGTCCGGGTTGGTGATTGTGTCACCAACTCGCGTATCCCCGACGCCCTTGATGGAGCCAGCGACGAATCCCACTTCGCCGGCGACAAGGCCATCAACATCGACTTGGCGCGGGGTGAGCTTGCCGACCTTTAGTACCTCAAACGATTTACCAGTCGACATAAACTGCATCTGCTGTCCGCGACGAATCTCACCAGCCATGACACGAATCAGCGACACAGCGCCAAGGTAGGGGTCAAACCAGCTGTCGAAGATCAGCGCCTGCAGCGGCTCCTGGCGTTTGGTCTCAGGCGGCGGCACTCGGTGTACGATGGCTTCCAGCACATCTTGGATCCCAATCCTGGTCTTTGCACTTGCGAGAACGGCCTCACCGGCGTCAATCGCTAGCTCTTCTTCAATTTCGGCTTTGACTTTGTCAGGATCGGCGCTTGGTAAATCGATTTTGTTGATGACCGGAATTAGCGTCAAATTTGACTGCATAGCGAGAGTGACGTTAGCGACGGTCTGCGCCTCAACGCCCTGACTGGCATCCACAACAACCAAAGCGCCTTCGCAGGCCGTAAGGCTGCGCGACACTTCGTAGCTAAAGTCGACGTGACCAGGGGTGTCGATCAGGTTGAAAAGATAGGTGTGCCCGTCCTTCGCCTTGTAGTGCATCGAGCAGGTCTGAGCCTTGATCGTGATGCCGCGCTCGCGCTCGATGTCCATGCTGTCCAAGACCTGGTCGCGCATCTCCCGTTGAGATAGGGTGCCGGTGAACTCAATCAGGCGGTCGGCGAGCGTCGACTTGCCGTGGTCGATGTGCGCAATAATGCAGAAATTTCTAATGTATCTAGGGTCTTCCATGGTGCAGTCTCGCTCGCTGGTCGGTCGCTGTCATCAATTTTAATCGACTTCGGCCGATAAGGGGCTAGAACATATCTCCATCACACGAAACTTTCACGGGTTATCTGAACCATGAAGCCAACTCTACTCGGCATTGTGCTAGGGTCCACCGTCTTAATTGGCAGTATTTCAGCCTGCAGCAGCGCTCCTGCGCCGGTGGAAGAGGCGGTAAAGGCGCCCGTATCGAGGCCGAGAGAGCCCGAGAGACTCTACTACACGCTACGCTCCGGTGAACCGGTCGTGAGCGAGACTAATTTGCCCGTGAGGACCGATGTTTACGTCGACTGGCACTACGACGACGGTGCGACAAAGACCTACACAGGGTTCCGCGGATGGGACTTCGTCGGTGATGGGCACTTTGGGATGCTTGAGGTACTTGATGAGAACGGCTTGCCGCAGCACTATATCTTCGACTTCCTTGGCGACGGCCATCCGCAGTGGCAGGTGGAAGTCGAGGGACTGAAGTAGACTTCGCAAAGCAACTCTTACGAGGCCTGATCGAACGGAGTTGGCTCTGTGGTGGCGGCCTGAGCGCCAAAACGCTGGCAGATCGCATCAAAGATATATTGGCGCTGTTTCAAATTGCCGCCGTAAATCTTCAATCCATGCTCAAAACCATCGGACGTCACTCGTCCCCAGCGAACTTCGACCGAGAATTTATTTAGTAGCTTGGACTGAAGTTTGTCGTTGAGATAGGGATCTTTGGTCATCAACTGAACTTGCAGAATAGAGCGCTGACCAAAAAGTCGCTCACCTTTAACCTTCATGCCGTTTATAGAAACATCCGTGACCTGGAGATCGTCTTGGCCAAATCGGAGCCGTAGTGCGCGAGGATCGGCAATCGGAACTCGGGTCTCTTTGGGCTCAATTCCGAGCTGATTGAAATAAAGTAAACGCACCTTCTGCAGATCTTCGTCACGCTCTGCCAAGGGATTACATTCGTATGCATCGACGAGCTCGGTCTGGTGTTTTACTGATAGCGCAATCTTCACAAACGCGCCTGTATCTAGTCCTAGATGCTTTAGGTCCTCGAAGCAGGAATTGCTGACGATAATACGGAAGGGAGTGCAAGCAGCCTCCAGTCGACTGGCGAAATTAACTCCAGTGCCGATCATCGTAAAGTCTACCCTCTGCTCTCCACCTAGATTGCCGATCACGACTTGAGTTGTGTGGACACCGATGCGTACAGGCATCACCAATCTTGATTTTGAGGTAGATGGGTCCCTCGTAAATTCATCGACGATTGAGGACTGAATATCGCAGGCAGCGCGAAATGCGCGCAATGAATTTTCGCCAAAGTCATCATTTACAAGTATCGGGAAGAAACAGAGAAGGCCATCTCCTAGTGATCTATCTATAATGCCACCATGTTTTTGAATTATCTCGCTGATAGATTTCATTAGCTGAGATAATTGACCAAATACCATGCGTGAAGGTAGTGGCGACGCTAGCTGCGAGAAGGCCACGACATCAACAAAAAGTATTGCCACATTGGCTTGCTCTGTCACGATATCGTTTGCACTGCCTTGGGGACCTGCTGGTTCGCTGTGTGACCCGCGGCGCGTTAACTTGGCTATAAGCTCCTGTCTCTGATCTTCCAGTGCCCGGATCTTTTTACTTAAAAATGGCGAAAATACGATAAACGTCGCTAGTGTTGTGACTTCAAACAGGTAGAGCTTAAGTGTGGAATTTTCAATCCAGTTTGTCATGATTAAGACCGATACTATCCAACCCAGCAAATAAGTAGAATTGATTAATAAGTACTTAAAGGACGTCGAGTCAGAAATGTTCTTCGCTAGCCTAGTAATTTTGATCACTGCTAATGGGATAGAGACTAATGCAAAAATCAAAGTTGCGGCAGCAGGGTTCAAGAAGAGCACAGCTACTGCACCCACTGATGTTAACAAAAGATGCAGCAGTAAGTACTTTCTTGAGATTAAATCAGTTCGCTCCTCCAAGATGAGAAAGCGGTGCTGAAAAAGCTCGAAAGCCGCATTCGCGGCAAAAAAGCATTCAACGGTAAAGTTGCAAGTCTGTGTGAAGGTAAAACCAGAGGACTCGGCTACAACATTTAAGATGCCGGAGGCAAAGGCTACGCCTCCTAAGGATAACGAAAGAAAGATTGCATAGTAGAGATATAGGCTTTCGCGAATCTTAAATGCCAAAAAGGCATGATAAATAGCTAGACCAAAGGCAATCCCGGAGATGAGTCCAACAATGATTTCGCGAGTGCGATTATACGAGATGAAGTCGGCTTCCTTTCTAACGCTAACTTCTGATCCGGCCACCGTAGTGGCGTCTTGATAGATAAACATGGTGCGCGGGATGACACCGGATTTGAATTTAAAATTCGTGGTTAATCCGTGGGCCGTATGGTCATTGAGCGGCTGGTCGATGTTGCGGGTGTAATCCTCAAGAATGTTGCCGTTCTCGACCAGGAGGAAGCGTGCAATGCGACTCATCGAGACGTTGAACTCAGCGACAAAATCTTCCGGTTCCTTGTCTTTGGCTGCTGGTATTTCAAAGCGTTGCCAGACATGATGTTCCTTAAAAAAGGAGCGGTCCGGCACTACTAACTTTCTCGCCTGCCACCCCTCTTTTGGTGACTCGTAAACTTCTTTGAAAGCGTCAAATCCAAGCTCGCGCGTGAGTATGGCGCTATCAAGCCTTTGTGTTCGCTCAATTTCCATCGTGGGGTCAAAGACGGCTAGCAGTATAACTACCGCAATGGATAAGAACCAAATAACGTAACGAGCCACCAAAGTGAATTTACTTAAAGCCAAGGGTAATTTGATGATTTTACTTTTAGGATGCAAATTGACCTCCCTTATTTCTATCACTGGGGTCATTCGCATTGGTCGAAAAGAGAGTCTCAAACAAAGTGCGCGACTGATCTATATGTCCGCCTGTAGTGTTGGCTCCGTGAGTGAATAGTGATCCAGCCTTGCGGCTCCAGCGGATCTTTAAGGTGATCTCGTCTAATAGTAAGCTTCGCAACTTCAGATTGACATGTTCATCAGTAGTTTCGATTTGCGCGATAATATTTGCATTTGGCGCTAAATAATTATCGCCCTCTATTTGAAAGCCATCGACCGATAGGTCTACGACGCGAAACTTACCGTAATTCGAGATCAGGTATATTTCCTGATGGCTTTGTAGCCGGTGACGTTGAGAGCGTGCGACTAGTCCAAGTGAGTCCTGATATTCAGAGTATGCTTTACGTAATTGTGCCTCGCGCCCTTTGGTGGGATCTACCTCATAGGCTTTAACCAGCGTTTCAGAGTGTTTGACAGCTATCAGGATCTCTTGGAATTCATCTTTTGCAATCCCTTTGCTCACCAGTAAATTGCGTGTATCCGCACTCACCATAACTTTAAATGGGTTGCAGGCGGTCTCTAGTCGGGCGGCAAAATTGACCCCGTTACCGACAATGGTAAAGTCGGTGAGATCGTGACTGCCAATATTACCAATGGTCACTATATCGGTATGAATTCCGATTCTAACAGGTAGTTTTTTGACTTGAATTAACTCGGATGAATCAGAGTTCATATAGCTATTCAGAGTGGTACGTTGAATTTCTAGTGCTGCGCTGTAGGCGTCAAGCGCATGCCGGGATCCGATACCACTCTTCTTGTAGCCAAAAAAACAAAGGACACCGTCCCCTAGCGATCGGTCTACACTACCGCCGTGATCGTGAATGATTTTGATGATCTCATCGAGGCGGCTAGCCAGAGTTTTGTAAACGAGTTGGTCGTGGCTATTTTCCGCAAACTTTGTGAACGATACGATGTCGATAAACATCACCGTTACAGGTAAGTCAGACGCGCTGTATTGATTCAGGTAGGAGTCTCGAAGCATCGAATTGAGTCGACTCTTGGGTCCTATGCCCTTCAGTGTGTCTTGGACGATGCGATTGCCGGTTTCCAGTTCTTTGGCCCTCGCGACAATCGCTGTCGATAGAAATATGCCAGCCCAGATCTGGCCTAGAATATAGGCACGGTCGACAACCATATTTGAATCCAATAGACCGGACCAAGACAGTGTAGCAAGGATAGCGCTGACAAGTAATCCGCGAACGGCGCCATTAAAAAGTTGAATCGACGTTAGGAGTTCGTAGCGCATGGTGCGAATCGTAAGATCGACCACGATAACTAGCAATTGTCCGGTTACCGCATAGACGACTAATGACACATTAAGTAGTGGAGTTAAACAGAGAGCAATTATATTTATTGCGAGAAATAAGTTGAGGCGGCGATTATAGGCCGGCAAGTTTTTTTCGAGATTTAAGAATGACTTGCCGAAAAATATAAAGCTAATAACGGTAACTATAATAAATGCTGTGGTAACTCGCAGTATCTCAGAGTGTGTCAAATTGATGTCAAAATCGCTTAAAGTTCCATTCAAGATTGCAGAGAATACAGCAATCGAAATCAAGCCTACAGTGAAGTAGATGTGGAACATCTTGCGCAAGAACACGAGAAATATCAGATGATACAGACAGATTCCAAACGATATACCTAATGCAAAATTAATTACTAAATTGCGGACACTTAAGTACTGGTGGTAGCGGTATTCCTCTCTAATCTGAAGTGGGGTCACGAGAAATCCGACTCCCTCGACTCGAATGTAGAGTACCTGGGTTTCATCAGCGCTCTCTTGAAACGGAAAGTCAAAGGCCATGGAAGCGCGTGGATTTGATTTTTCGGCGCCGTTTAGCCCAGTGTTTTTTGTCGCGATCACCCTAGTGCCGGCAGTCAGGTAAAAGTCCACTTCTCTTAGGGTAGCGATGCCGATCTCAGCAATCAAACGGCGCGCAATTTTGCCTTTTGCTATCGATGGTACCGTGATTCTAAACCAGAGTTCGCGGGCACCGATCTTACTTGGAACGCTGGCGTGTATCTTGCCGGGGTGCCACTGGGACGGAGGTAAGGCCATGATCTCGGTGAGTTCATGGCGGTCGTCAAAGCTACTTGTGAACTCGGTCGGGAACTCGTTTAGTCCCGACGAAGTTGGATCAGGCGCGAACAGATAAATCAGCACGAAGGCAGGTAAGGCGATTCCTGCTCGTATCGCTTGTAGCCAGACATGTATAGCCCGTCTTGTCATGAACGGTCCCGTGGTTAGACCAGTTGCCCTCGAGTGGTATCGGCTTCACGGCACCAATATCTTGAGGATCGGTCCTAGTCGACCAGGGGGTCGTGGCTGGTAATGCGCCAGAATGGGGTCATAAAATGACGGCAATTGGGTGTTTGACAATTTTTCTTAGGCAAATGTCGCGAAGAACTACAGCCTAAATTCTTTCATCAATCGGGCTGCCACTGGGTTTTCCAGTCGCCGCTTGCCGGCAAACAGCCAGAGCTCGTCATAAACGTCGGCAAGGGTTCCAAGTTCGATCAAAGACCGGCTATCGACAAGCTCAGTGGCGGCTGGAGCAGCCAGTATGATGAGCCCGTCGCCGTGGGTGGCCATTAGTTTCTGCAGGCTCGTGTCTTGAACCTCAGCAACTATATTTGGACTGATATCGTTGAGCTGGAAATAGTGGTCTATGGCGTGCCTAAGTTTAGATTGGATAGAGGGCAATATGACGGGTTGCTGATTTAGCGACGAAGGAAATCCGCTCTTAAGTGGGGCGTATTTTTTTGCGCCGCACACAACTGCTGGTACGCGTGCGATATTCTTCGCGTAGATACCACCGCCCTCACTTGCGTGTGGTGGGTCATTTGAGAGCACCAGATCAATGCGGTGCGCACGTAACTCACGTAGAAGCTCATGGGTGTGGCCCTCCGCGAGGGAGACTACGCATTCGTGCTTGGCCTGGGCGCTATGGAACAGCTGAAGTGTGATGTGTTTAGGAACAGCATCTGCAACGCCGATTTGGACCTGAATCTTAGCGGCGACATGGCGATCACTCAAGGCATCCAGCATCTCGTCACCAAGCCTAAAGATCTCAGTCGCGTATCCAAGGACCAGCCGCCCTGCCTCGGTGAGTTGCAGTTGCCGTTTGGAGCGGTCAAAAAGCTCGTATCCTAGAGTTATCTCAAACTGTTTGAGCTGGGTCGACAGAGTGGGTTGGCCAAGACGAAGCTTCTTGGCGGCGTTGGCAATACCGCCCTCAAGGGCAATGGTCTTAAAATAAAGTAGGTGATGGTAGTTGATCCAAGGCCGCAAGGTGCTGAAACTCCCGCCAAAAACACTTCGCTAAAACCAATGTTTTTGTTCTTAATTATCAATTTTAGTAAATCATGGAAAACGCCGAAGATCAAGAGCCAACAAATTGCGGCAAAAGGAGTCTTCGTCATGAAAAACCTACTTCCCGGACTACGAAAATTTAATCAGGACGTATTCCCACAGAAGCAGGAGCTTTTTGAGTCGCTGGCTCAAGGCCAGTCTCCCCACACCCTCATGATTGCGTGCTCAGACTCGCGAATCGACCCAAACTTAGTTACCCAAACTCAACCAGGCGAAATTTTTATCATCAGGAACGCTGGTAACATCATCCCTCCCTACGGGGCCGCCAACAGTGGCGAGGAGGCAACGATTGAGTTTGCTGTTGCCGGCCTTAAGGTGCGGAACATCGTCGTCTGCGGTCACTCCAAATGTGGTGCCATGGCAGCTCTAGCGCAGCAGCCAAATATGGATAAGTTGCCTGCACTCAAGCGTTGGTTAGGGCACGCTGCGGCAACGCGGCGTCGGTTAGAAGATTCTCCGCGTCTCAATGACCTAACCGAGGTAGTCGGTGAAAATGTCCTCGTGCAGATCGATAATCTGAGGACGCATCCAGCAGTTTCGGCAGCGTTGTCTTTGGGTAAACTTAAAATTTACGCTTGGGTCTACAATTTTGAGAACGGGGAAGTGTTTGTCTACGACACCGAACACAAAGAGTACATCCCGTCCCACCGCATCTCCGAAGAGCATATCGATGCTACAAAGTTTGCGCTTTAACAGATCGTTGAGACGATCGAAGGATACCTCCGACCAGCCGAAGGAGCAGGAGAAGAGGGGGGGTGACCTAGATCATGTGCTCGCCAACCAACCTGAGCCCAAGGCTTTTATCGCCGCCGCATTGGCTTGGAACGGTTCGGTAACGCCGATCGTTCTGCCGCGGGTGATCTGGGCCTCCGTGTTTGCTTCTCTCGTTAGCTGCATCATTTTTTTCGCTCCTGATTTTCATATCCCCATAACGCCCTTTGAATATTCCGGCGCAGTATTGGCTTTGATTTTGGTGATGCGAGTGAACGCTGGCCACGATCGCTGGTGGGAAGCACGTAAGCTCTGGGGTAGCATCGTCAACCAAAGCCGCAACCTCGGTATTGTTATCTCGGCCTATGGTGGTGACGATAATAAGGTGGCCGAAAGACTAATACGTCTTGTCGCAGCATGGCCGCATGTGATGCGCGAATCCCTCCGGAGCGAAAAGGACCTGAAAGAGGTCGAAGCCATTATTGGACCCGCTGAGGCGCAGAACATCAGGCAGTCTCAGCACATGCCTGTCTATGTCGGACATCTGATTGCCCAGGGGCTAGCGGACCTGCGTCGGGGCAGCATGGACCCAATGGCGTTTCTCCGTGCCGAAACTGAGCGGTCGGCACTGATCGATGCCATCGGTGCTTGTGAGCGCATCCGGAATACACGAATGCCACTTGCACTGGCCATTAAGACCAGGCGCTTTTTACTCCTTTTCCTAGCCCTACTGCCATTTGCCTTGATTGAACGGGTGGAGTTCTTCACGCCTCTAATCATGGCTCTGGCGTCTTACCCGCTCTTTAGTCTGGATGAGATCGGGGCTGAGCTACAGAATCCGTTTTCGCAGCGGAACCTGAGTCACCTGCCACTCAACGGTATTTGCGACAACATTGCTAAAAATGTGCTGGCCCTAGCCCGGCAAAAAAATAGGGGTCTCGACATTACTGGAGACTGACCACACTGGCATCTCGCTGGCCTTGGCTGCGTAGGGCCACTGCCGCCTTTTGGGCCTCGGCTTCATTTTGGAATAGTCCCCGGCGGACCCTATAAATCACATGGCCCTCATGATTCAGAGGCGTGTAATAAGCGTCGCTACCCTGTGCCTGGAGAGTCGCTACGAGGGTTTCTGCATCCTGTTTTTGCTCGAAGACTCCCAGCTCAACGGTGTAGAGTGCCTCGGGCGGCCTCCTCGGCTCATCATTGGAGGTGGCCATGGTACTGGCTGCCGAACCCACACTTTTGTAAAAGAAACCCCCGTTATCGCTTGCGTCTCGCCGCCCATGGGTCGCCACTTTGCTGCTCGGTCGGCCCAAGTTTAGGCTAAAGCCCACGACCATGCCGCCACCGACTAGGGCTGCAAAACATGCAAACGCAATGATGACACGAGTGCTTTGTGGCAAGCTCTGTTTGGTTGTCAAGGGCCTTACTCCCACAGTGATGGCATGGTATGAAACCCATTATAGCTTGAATTGAAGGATACGGTAGAGGAGACAAAAGATGACGACCAAGGCAACAAGTGTCGCGAAGGTCGCCCGCGAGGCGATTAGGCTCAAAGGGGTCTCTACCAACAATCTGAAATCGATCGATGTGGCATTCCCGCTAGGCGAGATCACTGTGGTGACGGGGGTCTCCGGATCAGGCAAAAGCTCACTCGTGTTTGATACCTTGTATGGTGAAGCGTACCGACGCTATGTGGATAGTTTGTCGAGCTTTGCGCGGCAATACCTGCAGGCCTTACCGAAGCCTGCGGTGACAACTGTCGAGAACTTGCCTCCAGCCATTGCTGTGCGGCAAATGGCGGCTACTGGCACAAGTCGCTCTACCGTTGGTACCGCCACGGAAACGGTGGATTTGCTTCGTGTGATCTTTACGCATATGGCTGAGATTACCTGCTACAAATGCCAAGGGCCAGTTAAGAAGGACCATCCTCAATCCATCAGTAAACATACGGTGGCGACGCGGCAGGGTGAGAAGTTACTGGTTGCTGCGACGCTTGAGCGGTGGGGTAAAGTTGCTGCCAAGGAGCTTAAGTCTCAGCTGGAAGCAGCAGGGTTTAGTAGGCTGCTTACTGCTGCAGGTGCTGTCGTTAAGTTGGACGAAGCGAAGGCAACTGAACTCAAAGGTGCAGCTGTTGTCGTTGACCGCGTAAGTGTTTCCGCTGATAGCCATGATCGGCTAAGTGAGTCACTTACTCTCGGCTTCAAGGTGGGTCGAGGCAAGTGCTGGCTAGTTGCTGAGGACGGTAGTCGGCAGATTTTTTCGCAGGGACTTGATTGTCCGCGCTGTAACATCGACTACCTTGAACCCTCGATGCCACTATTCTCGTTCAATCACCCACTTGGTGCCTGCCCCGGCTGCCAGGGCTTTGGCTACATGAGTGATCTGGATGTCGACAAGGTGATACCGGACCGCGAGTCGTCGCTAGCCAAGGCAGGCGTGGCGGCTTGGAACTTCGGCGCATTCACCGAATACTACACCTGGGCAAAGAGCAGTGCCAAGCGGCTGGGTTTTCAATTTGATCTGAAGTTCTCCGAATATTCGAAGGAGCAGTGGGATTGGCTTCTGAGCGGCGAGGGTAGACAGTTTGATGGAGTGGCCGGTTTTTTTGCCTATCTTGATAGCAAGAAATACAAGGCCCATTACCGTATTCACGCAGCGAGATTTAGACGCTACATCCTCTGCAAAACCTGTCATGGCGACAGACTTAATCCACTGGCTCTATCCTGTCGGGTCAAAGGGCTAAACTTAGCTGAAGTGTCGCGTCTCGTGATTGATGCTCTAGATCTTTGGAACCGGTCTTTGGGAGTAGATCCCTCACAAAACCAATTGGCTGAAGACGGTATGCTCGGAGTGGGGGAGGCGACGGAAGAACTTCGTGCTCGTCTTAACTACCTAAGCCGTGTCGGCGTGGGGTATTTGACTCTTGACCGGCAGACTCGCACTTTGTCCGGTGGTGAGCTCCAGCGCATTAATATGGCCCGCTGCTTGGGTAGTTCTCTGACGGCTACACTTTTTTGTTTAGATGAGCCCTCGGCAGGACTTCACGCTCGTGATAGCGGGAAGCTACTGGCAATCATTCAGGAGCTGAGGGATCAGGGTAACACCGTCGTTATGGTGGAGCATGAGCGACACCTAATTGCCGGAGCTGACCAATTGGTTGAGATTGGACCGGCGGCGGGACACGTCGGTGGTGAGGTCGTATTTCAGGGTAGACCCAAGGTGAGCGACATTAAGTTAACAGTCGCCCCTAAAGTTGAGCCCCTAGATAGCAAACAAAAATTCATTGAGATTAAGGGGGCGCGTACCCATAATCTTAAGAATATCCACGTCAAGATACCTGTTGGTAAGATCACGGTCGTATGTGGCGTCAGCGGTAGCGGAAAGACCAGCTTGATTCAGCATACGCTGTTCCCCATGGCTGCGCGGGTGCTCAGTCAATCCGTGGAGAGGGTAGGCCAATCAGAGCCTGAGGTCGACTCGGTAGGTCCAGCGTCCGTGCTTCGTAGTCACAGCGAAATCGTTTTGGTAAGCCAAGCCTCACTTGGGCGTAGCTCTAGGTCCAATATTGCTACCTACCTAGGATTGATGGACGACATCAGGAAGATACTTGCCGATCAACCCATGGCACGTAAGCTTGGCCTTAAACCAGGTGCCTTTAGCTTCAATACTGCTGGTGGGCGGTGTGAAACGTGTCGTGGCCTCGGTACCGTAGTGGAGGATCTATCGTTTCTCGGCGAGATGGAAGTCACGTGCCCCGCTTGTCAGGGGCGGCGCTTTGAGGACCGAGTTCTCTCGGTCGAATATATGGGCAAAAACCTGATTGACATGCTTAGGATGACGGTGGCTGAGGCTGCCGCCTTCTTTTTTGATAAGCCCACGATACGTCGCGTCTGCGATCAGGTTATAGGCATGGGGCTGGGCTATGTCTCGCTTGGACAGAGCACAAGTAGCTTCTCTGGTGGCGAGGCGCAGCGACTGAAGCTGATCGCGCGGGTGCGCGATGTTACTAACGCCAAACCAGCTATTCTGATCTTTGACGAACCTACCACTGGTCTAAGTGATCGCGACGTTGCTAATCTCATTGAACAGCTGCGTGGCCTAACTAAATTCGGGCACACAATCGTGGTAGTTGAGCACCATTTGGACATCATTAGGGCTGCCGACTGGGTCATCGAGGTGGGACCGGAAGCTGCCGCAGCTGGCGGCCAACTTGTTTATGAAGGACACCCTAACGGAATAGGCGCCGCCAAGGGATCCTTGACGGCGCCATTCTTATGGGAGGGCGGCTAATAATTATGTCTCTTTGGGGACATAGATTATTGTGATCTCGTCGGTGGGTAAGGGTTTTTTAGCGAGGATGATTTTGTTACCTACGCGTGTGTAGGCGGTCGTTTCGATGCCGTTGAATTTAACTTCCCATGAGCCAAATTCGGGGAACTTCACTGATTCAAGAGTAAACTCACTCTTAACTTCGTCGCGATATTTCCAAGAGATTTTAACTTTCGCATCCGGCGGCATACGGCAGTCTAAGAAAATATCAGGCAGGTTTATCTTCCTTGTACACTCGGTTTCCGTTGCGCTGATGGTCAGTGTGTCAGGCAAAGGTTCTGCGGGTAGTTTTGCGGACAGTTCGCCAGAGCCAAGGTAGTGGAAGGACATTTTGACTTTGCGCCCTTCTTTGAACTCAGCCTTGTCGACCAGCAGTACAGTACCAGAATGGTTTGCCTTAACTTCTTCCTCGGTGTCGGCGTCAGTGAATTCTACGGATTTAATAGCCTTCGAGTCGACAGCAACCGGATAGGCGTAAATAGGTGCGATGTTGATGCGGTAGCTGGCATCTACCGTAGCGCCCTCGACAGGGGCGGTCTTAAACTCAAATTCACTGGAACTAGTCATGGTAAAGTCAGTGGTTGCGGTTCCGTTAACTTTGACTGCTAAGGTTCCGGAAATAATTGCGGTATTAACACTGAACTTAGTGAGCATAGTGAGATTCTTTTTGAATTCCACTTTGATATCAGCGCTGATATCGGGCGCCGCAGCGAACACTAGCTCGTTGGTCATAGTGTTGATGCCAAAGCTGCCGGCAGCTGCCTGAGTGCCGTTGACCCAAACTTTCACCGAACCGTCCACAGGCGTCTCGCCAAGAGCAAAAGTGGTGACAATTGGCGTTGTCTTTCCAGTCGTGTAGTCAGCTTGAATGACTGAACCAAGTGCAGGCGGTACGTTGAGCTTTACCGACTTGCCGGTGAGTTTGAAACCAGTGGCAAGGGGCACACCGTCAACTCTAATAACCAAAGTACCTGGATCTGGCGTATCCGCTAGATTGAAGTCTTGATTAAGCACCATAGCGATATCTTGCGAGATGGAATTGAGAGTTGACGTGTAGTCCGCATCGCAAATTGAGCCCGACTTGCCATTGGTTGCGTTGACGGCAGCTTGGTAAACACCGCCCTCGCTCAAAGCCGTGGTGCAGACAGTTCCGGGGACATGAAAGATGCCGTAGACTCGCGCGGTCTCTCCGAGTTTGCGTCCCATCGTGTTTGAGAGGTGACTCAGAAGATACTGCTCGGACCTGTAAGCCTGGCCTGTGCAGCTGTCAAGTGGGGCCGAAGCGCTGCAATTCTCTTCATCAGATAGGATCAGTACGGCAACAGTGGAGTTCGATCGTGTCCAATTATTGCTGCTGCAGGATAGGCCGTTGACAGCCTGCAAGATACCGCGCTCGATGCCACTGCCTCTTGTGCCAAGATTGGTCACTCCGACCTGAAAGGTGGACTCGATATTTGCGTCACCCTTCTTGATGAGCGTATTTGAGCAGCCCCATGCAGGATCGGTTGAGTTGATATTGATCCGCCAATCACGGCCGGAAAGATATCTGAGGAGCGGTGCCAGTTTGGTCGCAAGATTAGCTTGCTCTTCAGCCATCGAGGCCGAGTTGTCCACGACGATTTGGATGTCGACGATGCCGAGATCGCTCTGGTTGAATGATTCGGACCTGCTAGAGCCGGGGTTCCCTTGCTTAAACAGTTTGGTCACCGTCGGTCGGGTGATCTGGAGCATGCGCCTCGACTCGTCGCGCTGATCGTTCTTAAGCGTCACCACCTGGGACCCGGTTTTATTCTCGGGCGTCAGTTCTAGCGCGCCGTCAAGGATCGCGGCAGCTTGAACGGTCTCTTCTACCCTATGGAGGTTGGCGCTTTTAAGATCTGCTGACTTTACAGGCATTTTACTGCCGAACTGGGTGTTGTCACCGCAGCCAGCGCCCCAAAAAGCGAAAACAGTTATCACTGCAGGGCCAATGCTCTTAGCCCCGACGATAGGGAATCTCATTTCTACCTCCTGTTTGTGTCCTCTAGGAACGCACAAGGAAGTTATTTTCCTTTTCGACTCGCTGCGTCCGGCGCTTTAGGCTTTCTTTATTCAGCTGTGATTTCCTGGTATTAGTGAGAGTGTTTTTATCCTATTGTTCGGCTATTACATTGTAGTTACGGTGAAAAATGAGAAAGCCATACAGATGATTCAATGTCGCGGTCTCGGGAAAGACTTCAAGCACTATCAAAAGGCAGGCGGGTTTGCCGGATCGCTTAGGCAACTAGTTCGGCGTGATTATCAATTGCGTTCGGCCGTGACTAATTTCGACCTCGAAATTGAACGTGGTGAAATGGTCGGGCTACTGGGACCAAATGGTGCCGGCAAGACTACGCTTATGAAGATGTTTAGCGGCATCATCGTTCCTAGTCGCGGTGAATGTAGTGTGCATGGACATATCCCTTTTCAACGTGAGCAGGTTTTTCGCAAGAAGATTGCCTTAGTGATGGGCCAGAAGTCGCAGCTATGGTGGGATATTCCTGCTATGGACTCGTTTTTGCTCCTGCAAAAATATTACGAGATCGACGATCGTGATTTTAAAAAGAGGCTAGCCGAGCTAAGCGCTCTACTCGGCGTCGAGAGACAGATGCAGGTGCATGTTCGGAAGCTATCTCTTGGTGAACGAATGAAGATGGAGCTCATGGCATGTTTGCTCCATCGGCCCGAGGTGCTTTTTCTAGATGAGCCGACTATTGGTCTTGATATCGTCGCGCAGCGTAGTATTCGCGACTTTATCGCTCAGTACCAAGTCCAGCATAAGACCACTGTGATTCTCACCTCGCACTACATGGCAGATGTCGAGGCGCTATGTCAGCGTATCGTCTTGGTCTTAGGTGGGGAAAAGCGTTTTGACGGCCCTATAGGTGAGTTCTCGTCCATACTTGGACTGGAGAAGTTCGTCACCATTGCCTTCGGTGAGGCGATTACGAGTGATGCCGATACTTATTTTCAAGATTTCGACCCCCATTGGAACGAAGCGCGCACCAGGGTGGACCTGAGGATTTCTGAGGCCGACGTCAGGCGACGCGGAATGGAAATTTTTGAGCGCTTTCCGGTCATAGAATTTAGCATGGAAAAACTACCGATCGAGCGCGTGATGAACGAGCTCCTAGTCAATCCCCACTTGCTTAAGAGGGCGGTCACATGAGCGTGGCCGAGATCGGTAAATGGGCCGCTACCATTAAGATTAGCTGGAACAAGCTTCTTAGCTACAAGCTCAACCTACTTCTTCTTGTGATTGGGCCGAGTGTCGTATTTTTTTTCGTCAAATACAGTCTTTGGACAGCTATCTTCCAGCTCGAAGGTATCGAGCAGCTTCAGGGCTATAATCTGCCTGATATGCTTAAGTATCAGGGGTGGACTTTGATCGTAGCCCTGCTCGGTCAGGGCTATAACAGTATGAATCTAGCCGAGGATATTAGGCTTGGGCGGATATCGGCCTTTCTCGTTTATCCCTTTGGCTTCTGGTCGTTTCAGACGGCGAGTTTTATAGCATTCGAATGCCTGCAGCTCTTTACCGCTGGGATTACCCTGGGAGCTCTTTTTACGCTGCAGATCGTCACGGATCTATCGTTGGTAGCATTGGTCGCGGGACTTTTATTCTCGATCTTAGTTAGTTTTTTTTGGTACCAAACCAGCTATCTCATCGGACTTATGGCATTCTGGCTCGAAGAGACCTGGGTGCTCCGCGTTATGTTTCTGACCATATCGCAGTTTTTTTCTGGTGCTGTGATGCCACTAGAGGTGTATCCGGAGTACCTGCAAAAGCTTCTGATGTGGACGCCCTTTCCCTACCTGACCTATGCACCGGTTAAGATCTTCATGGGAGAATACCGAGGCGATATTTGGCAAGGCGCAGGTATTCTTAGTTTTTGGCTAGGCGTAGCGGTCCTTCTAAGTTTGGCGGTCTGGCGGCGAGGACTACGACTCTATACTGCTGCGGGGATGTGACCGATGCTTAAAACTATCAAGCGATACTGGGGAGTCTACACGCGGTTTTTGAGCACTTGCTTTGCCGCCGCCAGTACTTACCGTCTTCACTTCTTGCTGCTAATCATCATGGATCAGTTGTTTTATTTCAGCATGCTGGGATCTGTCGACTTCCTCTACAATCATGTAAGTAAAATTGGTCCATGGAATCGCAATGAGTTTATGTTTTTCATCGCGTTTATTCTGGCCGTTGATCACTTGCATATGAGTTTTGTTAGTGAAAGCTTCTGGGAGTTTGCTTTTGATATCCGTACGGGGCGACTAGATTTTGTTTTGCTGCGCCCACTGAACACGATTTTTTCGGTATTTGCGCGGCAGATTCGTCCGGCAACACTGATAAATTTTGTCACACCGTGGGGCTTTCTGATTTATTACGGCCGCCAGATGCAGCTGGATCTCGTTAGTTGGGTCAGCTTATTTCCGATGGTTCTATTTTCACTTGTGCTCCTAACATCGATCGAAATTTTGGTGTCGATGCTCATGTTCTGGACTGTCGAAGCTATGGGCATAAACTTCCTTAGAATTCAGGTCCAAAGCCTATCGCGGTGGCCGGAGTTTATTTATCGCGGATTTGCTAATAAGCTCTTCACGGTGGGGTTTCCCATTCTACTGGTTGGTAGTGCTCCGGTTTATTTTCTTCTGGATCACGGACGGTGGCTGTGGGTCTTGGCAGCAGTCGGGGCGCTCGTGGTCACCTGGGGGCTCATAGGCGTGTTTTGGCAAAAAGGGCTTAAAGCCTACGAGTCGGCTTCGAGTTGATGCAGCAAATTTTAGGGCTAGGCCAAATTTTTAAGTCATTAAAACTAACCTAGTAGCGGCGAGCCTCGTCACACGCTCGCACCACCATTTGGGCGATATGCTGTGCGTCATACCGACTCACCATGAGGTCTCGCGCTCCCTCACCCAATGCCTGGAGTTTACGTGGTTCTGCCACCAGCTCGTCGATTGCCTTAGCTAACTCTATCTCACTCGGAGAGATTAGCTTGATGTTGATTTCATTTTGAAACACTTCGCGAATGGCTGGGGTGTCGATAGTTATGATTGGTCTACCGCAGGCAGCGTAATGAAAAATCTTATTGGGGATCACTAGTGGTGCTTTGGCAGTGGTGCCGAAGATGCCAAGCGCGATGTCGTAGGTTGCAATGCGCTGCGGCAGGTCTTGATACGGTAACCAGCCCGTCAGCTTCACGTTGGTGACGGCGAGCTCTTCTACTAAACGCCGGACATCGTCACCTACGAACCCGTCCCCTATGATCTCAAAGTCACAGTCCCGCCTGATAGCCGCGGCCTTGATGATAGTGTCGATCCCCTGCAGCGGATTGAAACTGCCATAAAAGCCGATGAGCGGCCGACTTCTCCTGAGAGGAGTTGGGAGAGGGGGAGTAAAGACCTGGCAGTCAACGCCCACCGGTACTATCCGCAACTTTTTCTCTGGCACTCGCAGATGATCACGGTAGTAGTCCGCATGAGCCTGAGTGTCCGCTAGAACAATGTCTGCACTATTAAAAATCCGGACGTCAGATAGGTATGTGGATAACGCATGGGGTGAGTACCATTTGATGTTCTTGTAATCATGGACCTTGGTTAAGTACCTGGAGATCAACGGGTCAAACACCAGCGGTGTATCCGGAAACGCTTTCCTGATCTTTCGCACCGATTTATGCGTGAATGATGGGAGGAATATGACGTCGCAGCTCACTTCAGACCGCAAAGCTCTGAGATCAGTATTGCGCACCTTTTTAAGCGGCCGCTCGACAAAGTCCACGCCCAGTTGACGCAACCCAGCCAAGATGACGGAGGTGCGGTTGTAGGTCGGGTCGTAGGAGCCGGTAAGGGCAATCTTCATAACTGGTCTACTTAATTGTTGGTGGCCAGCTGCAACTAACTAGATCTACTGCAGCTACTAGCTGTTTTGAACAGGAGATCGGGTTCTTCTAGGTAAGGCCTTAAGATAGCTAAAAAAAACCACATCCACCAACAATTAAGTAGATCAGTTTACATAGGATGGCAGGCTCAGGGTGTGTCGCCGGTTAAAATATTCCTGAGTGGCGAGGTGGGTCACCTGCAGCAATGCGAGTCTCTCGGCCTTTGTCCATTTGGACTTTGCGGCAACTCTCTGCGAGCGTTCCATCACCACGACCAGATCCTGTAGGTGGCCAAGAGTGTCCTGCCAACTCTCTGCCTCATCGCGCATCTCGCAGCCGGTCACATTGACGCCGTAACTGTCAAATAGTTCGATCGTGTAGCGCAACCTTTTGGCACTGATTCGTAGCGTATGCAGTTGTTCATCTGTACCGTCAGCCGCAGCGATTTGAGCATCCCTGAATTTGATCAAGCTCGCGTTTACTGCTGCACTTGCCAGTGATCTGAACTCTGTAGCGGAGCAGTCATGTGCATCAAGTTCAGAGACGACTCCTTTTGCAATCCACGCCCAAAGGTGGCGGGACTTGCGACGTCGAAGCGTACGCTGAAGTCTCCGAATAAGCTTGAGTCGCCTCTTTTTTAGTTCCGTCAGGAGCAAATCGAAGCCAACGCTGTCACCGTTAGCCTTTTGGCTGAGCTCAACAAGAACTCCGCATTGCACGTCTATATCGCGCAATTTACCGGCTGATTGACGCAGCCTTCTGGTGCGACGCTTCAGTTTTCTTGCACTTTTATCTGGTAATAGACCAGCAAGGGCGACTGCTACGACGTTAAGCCGGCGGAGAGCCACCCTCAGGTCGTGGACGGCATTCCTTAACTTTCGGTCTCGGGACCTAGGGTTAAGGATGACATCTGCGCTCGAGACAGCCTGCCCAAGCACCGTGCCGACGGAGGATCCCACTAAAAACTGCTGTGACGCAATCGTCAGATCGTGGTCGAGCATAGTGCTCCCTCCGGTCTAGGTCCGTCCAGATCCTAGCAGAGTTCTTGGAGTTCACATCAAAAAGTTCACGCCAAAAAGCTCACTTCAGGGCGGCATGGTCCTTTTTAAGGTCCGCTTCCGAGTAGGCGGCCTCGGTGTAGGCTGGCATGCCGGGGCGGCCTTCGCGCACTGCTGCCGAGAATGCTTCTAGGCTTAAGCCACTAAGTTTAGGGCCGATATCGCCTTCGCCTTGGTCGCCGTGGCAGCTGGCGCACTTAGTGCTAAAAACTGTGCTGAGTGGACCAACAGCGGCCAATTTAGTTGTAGATGACTCGAAGCTGCATGCGGTGATGCCAGCCAGGCTGAGTGCGCTGAGCAAAATTGCTTTCATTTTCATATGATACCCCCTGAAATACCGAGTGACAGATTGCCGGTGCGGCAAAATCATGGGACCCATATGCAAAAAACTCTGACGCGTCAACCGTAAGCACCAAATCTTTACACTGGGACTCAAGCAAGACTTCGTCACGCCGCCGACTTTGCAGGGGAATTTACACTGTAACGACAGTTGCCTTGCATATACGGCCTAATGCCGGTAGGGCTTCACTCAGAATTTCTCAGATCATTGCTTGCCCCCCGCCGGCGACTAAAGGAGATCTTGTGTACAGATGCCGTTTTGCCCTCTCCGCAGTGCTAGCACTAGCTGCAGGCAGTCAGGTGATTGCAGCTCCAAGTGAGCTCAGCCAACCTTTTGAACTAAGTGTCGACATGATCAAGGCCGAGCCACCTAGGCGTCACCTCGATGCTAAACTAGACGCAGTAACCAACCGGGTGGTGTCGGATGCCAAGGCAGACGATTTCGTCATCTTTGGGGCCGTCAAGGCGCTTGCCGATACGTTGGATCGGTTACAAGTCGAAGTATATATCGAAAACCGCAACAATTTTCCGCTGGACGACGTAACACTAGAAATCTCTGAGGCTGGTTCTAGTGGTGAGTTCGTCGACCTAACCACTGACGCATACAGCCAAGCTAAACTGACTGCTCCCACGTCACTAAAAATTGGGCGTATGGGGCCAGCAGGCATTAAACGCGTCACGCTTGGGCTTCGGAAATCGTTTCGTCCTCAGATCGCTGGACGTATCGTTGCCCGGGAAGGCTCTGGGTCTGGCCAGACCTCAACCAACATCCTGGTCTCGCCCAGTGGCGATGAGCTATGGGCAGTGAGTACCGACACGGACGAGGTTGTCGTTTACGGCCTCCCTGGCCGTGATGTTGTGGCGAGAATTCCCGTGGGTAAAGCTCCAGCTAGCTTAGCTCTACAGGCAGCAAGAAACTGGGTGGTTGTCGCCAGCGCTAAGGGCAACACCGTTACCGTGATCGATCGCGAGTCAAAGAGGGTGCTCTCTGTTCTTGGCGCTAACGACGCGTTTGGGCGTGAGCTCCAACAAATTGTGGTCTCCCAGCGCGAGCCGAAGATCTATGT
>Ga0078894_10000240_pt1 | contig 36847 bp, 33 predicted proteins | sample LauGreSu1BDMLBSD_2_FD_67506 | JGI IMG/M metagenome (GOLD analysis project Ga0078894, IMG submission 67506) | Freshwater lake microbial communities from Lake Michigan, USA - Su13.BD.MLB.SD (version 4) (version 4) | ecosystem: Environmental > Aquatic > Freshwater > Lake | place: Lake Michigan... | reverse complement strand
TTTTTTATTTATTAGTAAGATAATGCAAAAGTCCACTTGGTTTACACTCGCAGTGTTATTTAACAATTTTTTATTTTCTCAAGGTACCATTACCGGCAACTATCGTCTCAACGTAGATATGTACGATCGAGATAGTGCAATCGCTGCCGTAGGCCCAAACTATGAAGTGAATAAAAATTCTGCGAATGCTTGGTTTGAACTGCGATATGCGGATATGAACAAAGGCATAGAAGCTGGAGTCCGATTTGATGGGAACTACAATTCTATTTTGCAGAATCCGCCTATTCCTGTTTCTTTCTATGGTATTGGAAACTGGTTTGTCAAGAAAAAAGTGGAAAACTTAGAACTTACCGCTGGTTTTATCTATGAGCAGTATGGTAGCGGAGTAGCACTGCGTACCTTTGAGGAAAGGAATTTAGGCATAGATAATGCTATTTTCGGAGTCAAAGCGAAGTACACCATCAACGAAAATTTTATGGTAAGAGGTATTGCAGGCACACAAAAATATAGACTAGATTATTTTGGGGCTTTTGTCAAAGGAATTAATTTGGAAGGAAATTTACCATTTGCTTCTAAGAAATACAATTATAATTTTGGCGTGGCTATTGTGAGTCGGACGCTGACTGAAAAGGATAGAGAGACGGTGAATAATGCCGTATCCTCCTATAGTTTCGTAGATTATTTTGCGGTACCTTATAATAATTATGTAGGAAATTACTACCATACTGTGCAGCTTGGAAAATTCTCGTGGGGCACAGATGCGGCTCTTAAAACCTCAGGTGCGGTCTTCAATCAATTTAATAATAAGTATGTAGATAAGATGGGTATTTCGTTTATGAATACTTTGTCTTATAGTAAAAAAGGCATAGGAGTCACCATACAAAATCGCTATTTAGATCATTTTCAATTTCAGTCCACTGCCGAAGGTGCCGTAGCAGATTTTAATCTAAACAACAATAGAAGATTGTCTTTTTTAGCACCTATCAATAGACAAAACTCACTTCGATTGCCTGCTCGCTTCCAGATAGCACCGATAGAGCTAAGTGAGTTCGCTACTTCATTAGATATTACCTATTCTCCGAGTAAAAAAACGCATATCAATCTAAATATTAGTGTTATAGACTCTAGTGTTGGTTTTAAAACTCCCTATTATCGCGAGGCATACCTAGATATTGAGCGAAAGAAATTGCTCAATGGGAAACTAGACCTTCATGGAGGATTTCAGTATGTATTTTACAATCAAAGAAAATACCTAGTAGGCAATGAGCCAACGGATATTCAATCCTATACAGCTTTTATCGAACCTACATTTAGGATTGACCGTAAAAACTCCATTCGCTTTGAGCTTCAATATCAGCATGCAGCTAAAGAATTGGGACAGTCTGTATTTGCCCTTATAGAATATAACGCAGCACCTAACTGGTCGATTTCGGTTTCTGATTTATGGAATTTCTCTCCGAACAAAAATTATGAGGTAGTGAAACAATATCAAACCCCGCATCATTTTTATTCAATTTTTACCTCTTATACTAAAGGTGCTACTCGATTTACATTAGCTTATGCTAAGCAGCTAGCAGGCATTATCTGTACCGGCGGTGTATGCAGGTTTGAACCAGCCTTTAGCGGATTGAGATTTCAGTTGACCTCTAGTTTCTAAGGCTTAGTTTTTTGTTTCGCGAGATTTAAATAGTAAGATGCTTTTTTCGCATCTCCTAGCAGGTTATAGGTAGTTGCTAGATTTTGATAGCCAGCGGCATCGTTGGGTCTCAGAGCTATGACCTTTTCCAATAGTGGGATTGTTTTCTGCACTTGACCGCTCATACCATAGGCCACAGCTAGGTCTTCCAGCCAATAGCCATTTTTATCGTTGAGGAGTACGGCTTTTTCTAAAAATGGAATGCCGTCTAGAAGCCGATTCATATATCTAGAATAGCAGATTCCTATAGCAAAATTCGCCTTTGGATCCTCTGGGTTTTGGGCGATAGCTTTCTGGGCGATAGCCAGTGCTTCTTGATAGTTCGACCCATTGATAGCTTCTATAGCTAGCTCTGCTAGGTTTCCAGATTGTCCGCCAGTGAGTGCCATAGCTTCTTGAGTTCTACCCAGTTTTGCATAGATCTTCCCTAGAGTTTCACGCACTTCATGATGATCTACATTGACAGCCAACGCTAGTCGAAGATAGCGTTCTGCCGAGTCTTCTTGCTTCATATTAAAGTTTAAAACACCTATATTATAGAGTGCATCGAAATAGTTTTGTCTCAAGGTCAGGCAATGTTTGTAAATCGGAATAGCTTTCTGAGCGTCTCTCGTTTTAGCATAAATGGCATTGCCATAGAGCAGCCATGCCTGACTATTTTCTGGATATATTTTTATAGAATGCTCCAAGACTTTAATACTAGAATCAATATAAAAACGAGCTAAGCTACTATCTTTTTTTAGCTGACTATTTGAGAGTTCCATTAAAGATCCGCCATAAGCAGTGGCTACTTTAGCGCTATTATTGCTATTGTAGAAATCAGCTCTAAATAACGTGTCATTATCTTTCCAATCCAAATTGCGGGTATAGGTCTTATAGCTATAAAAGGAGAGAAGGATGAAGAGTGCAGAGGATAGCACCCATTTATTTTTCGCTAACTTTAATAGAAGCCATGCGACTAAAATGGCAAAACCAAGAGATGAGACGAAGACAAAGCGCTCATTCATAATAATACCTATAGTAAATAGAACATTGGAAACAATAGAAAAGGTAAATAGAAAGAACAAAATCGAAAATATGATTTCATTTCGTTTTTTTAGATTTTTGATAAGCCAGTAGGTTAATACAATTAGCCCAAAGAGGATAGCTAAGACTTTAGGGTCCGAAAGTTTTCTATATGGAATTTGGTTGAAATAATAATCATGTGAAAGAGTCCAAGGAAAAATGAGCAACTTTAGGTACTGATAAAATGAAAAAACAATCGTACCCCATTTTTCAGACGCAGTAGCTCGCACAAAAGGATTGTTGAGTATTTCCTCTGAATGGGCTGTAAGACTTGCTTTTGTGCTGATGGCTCGCAGGACGAGATAAGCTGACGCAGCCAAGATGAAAGTAACATAAGGCTTCAGAAAATTAGCGTTGAAGATGCTTTTGTTTTTTACGAAGGCTACCAAAGGGAAAATAGCCAAAAATGTGATGGCATTTTCTTTGCTTAATAAAGCCAAAAGATATATTAAAAAAAGAAGTAAAAAATCTTGCCATCGATGCTTGAAAAACTGGAAAAAATAGACGACGGCCATTAGCCCAAATAGAAAGCCGAATAGTTCATCTCTACCTTTTATATTGGCCACTACCTCTGTATGAATAGGATGCAGGGCATAGATGGTACTCGATAGAAAGGCTATGCTTAAGAAGAGATTTTGGGTTGAATTCTCTTCTTCTTTTTTTGTATGAAATAGCCACACTAAAAAAATATAGATGAGAATGCAGAGCAAGGCATAAGTTAAGACGTTAAATAAATGTCCGATGAAAGGATTTTTTCCAAAAAATTCCCATTCTAAAGCGAAAACGATAAACGTTAATGGTCTATATCGTCCTCCAGAGATTAACTTACTACCTCGCTCACCGAAAAATCCTTCAAAAGCATCGCTCGTCATAATTTTGCCGATACTATCCACTCCAGCGGTTACAAATTTATTTTCGTATATGACCATTTGATCATCCAGAGCATAGTCATGCCATAGCGTATTGGCATATACTCCTGCGGAAATGATAAATAAGCAAAGTATAGGTAAGAGTTGCTTTTTCCACTCTATGGCCTCTGATTCCTGAGAAAATTCCATCGTCTGAGTTGCTTTTATGGGGGCGGCTTTGGCGCTATTAGCTGACATACTATTAATCTATCGTTGAATAATTTGTATCACAAATCTAGGATATCTAGCATCAATAATGGAGTAAAAAAATTACGCTATTTTGCGAGAGGCTTATGTTGATCAATGAATTTAAGTTACAAAAATTGGCTGAATGTTAGCGTTGAGTAATTTATACTGAGCTATCGAATCCTAATATATTGAACTGAATTAGGTTTAACATATAAAAATATGTTGATTTAAAAGCAAAAATGTTAAAATATGAAACGAATCGAAATGTTTTTAAGTGCCTCATGGGAAATAAAAAATATTTAGCTTATATTTGTATTGTATGGTTATAAATTGTTCTAGTATGAAAAAAATGTTAGTAGTGATTTTACCACTATTATCTTTAATTTCTTGCCCACTAATAGCTCAAAATAGAGAGTATCGTGAGGAAGAGGTAAGGAAATTATTGGATAAATATATAGAAAACCCCAAGCTTTATTTTGATAAAGTAAAAGCGCTTAATGAGCGTGCTGAAAAGGCAAATGAAAATACACTAAAGGTATCTGAGGAGTATTTGTCCTTGCTAGATAAGAAGGATAGTTTAATAAAAATATATAAACAAAAGGCTGTGATGGCTAGCAGAGTAGCTCCTGCGCTAGCAGCAGGGACGGTCCTCAATGCAGGTTCTTCGGCTAAGCCTTCTCAGCAAACTGCCACTATGATGACCAAGGTCAAAGGAAAGACAGAGTATACGCCCTATAGAGTTCAGTTGGCCGCCTATTTTAGAGAGGATTTTGAAAAATTCTTCGGCGATTTTAATAAGACATTGTGTATTCAGAAATTGAATAACAGAAATGTAATAGAAGTTCAAGGATTTAAGGATGAGGCTGAAGCATTAGAGTTTTCAAAAAAAATTAAGCAGTTAGGTTTCCCCCAAGCTTTTGTGACTAAATACGATGAGAATGGTGAGAGACAAGAAGGTTTTGCTTCTAAAGAGGATACTAAATTATTCTCGGGAGGAGCTACGGCTAGTGCCACTCCATCAAAGCCTTTGAAAATAAGTAAATCGATTCAATACCCAGATTATATACCAGTGGGATATAAAGAATATATGAATAATAAAGGCAATCCTCCAGTAATTGCAAAAGCGCCTGTAGGTCCCAATCCAAGTGTATATTCTGCTGCATCTTCTGCAATACCAATGGCTAAAGACGCACAGCCTATGAAACTGAGAGCGCCAACTATCAGACAAGGTGCTACTCTCTCTTCTAATCCTCCGCCATCGCCAGTCCCTGCTGTGAGACCAAGAGCCTATAACAGTGTTACTCCAATGCCTAATGCTGCAGAAAGTGCCGCTAAACCAGTAAGCTCACCTCCGATTCCTAAGCCCGGCGAAACCCCACCTCCTGTTAATAAAAATACAAGAGATGACCAATTAAATAATACTTTTGATCAGCTATTCAAGAGATAATTCAATTTTTTAATTCTTTCCATACTTTTATCTTTTCCTAATAAAAGTATGGATTCAAAAATAGACGGTCCTTTCATGGTGCCAGTTAAAAGAATTCTTAAAACGGGCAATATATTACCCATCCCTAGTTGATGCCGCGCTATCAATTTTTTTGTCTCTATTTCTATTTCATTAGCCGACGATAAACTATCGCTAGCTAGTAATTCAATAAAGTTTATCATAAAATTCTCAGCATCTGGCTTCCATTTTTTCTTCAATGTGTCCAAATCATACTGCTCAATATCGCTGTATAAATAGCTGCCGACTTTAACCAATTCATACTTAAAGTCTATTCGATCTCTAAAAAGCTCTACATACTTTGAGATGAATGGTTGGTCCAGATTTGAATTGAGCTTTATCAGCTCAAGATAGCATGCATGAACCAATTCTTCATTTGACAGATGTCTCACATACTGCTGATTAAACCAAACCGCTTTCTCAAAATTAAATTTTGCGCCTGCTTTATGCACGCGTTCTAATGAAAAATGGCCGATTAAGGCCTTCATATCAAAGAGTTCTCTTTCCGTGCCATCATTCCAACCTAACATAGCTATAAAGTTCACAAAGGCATCACGCTCAAATCCCTTTTCTCTAAATCCTTCTGTGATTTCTCCCGTATCAGAGTTTTTAAATTGAGTACAGAATACCGGAAAGCCGAGTTTGTCGCCGTCGCGTTTACTCAGTTTTCCTTTACCATCAGGCTTGAGGAATAGAGGCAAATGAGCAAAGACAGGGGCTTCCCAACCAAATGCTTTGTAAAGGAGAATATGATGTGGTGTAGAGGCCAACCATTCTTCCCCTCTTATGACGTGCGATATTTCCATGAGATGGTCATCTACTACATTGGCTAAATGGTAAGTAGGCATACCATCAGATTTCAACAACACTCGGTCATCTAGCTGACTACTATCAAATCGGACATCATCTCTTATCATATCATGAAAACTCACATGGTCACTAGGGTCTACTTTGAGTCGAATCACATAAGGTGTTTTATTGTCTTTAAGGCTCGCTATATCTTCCTCAGATAAAGTCAATGAATTTTTCATCTGATTTCGAGTGCTATAATTGTAGGCAGAAGAAATTCCTTTATTATCGGCAGCTGATTTTACTCTCCATACTTTGATGTCTTCTTCCGTATCAAACGCTAAATAGGCCTTGCCATTATTAAGTAGTTGTTCTGCGTATTGTAGATACATGGCTTTCCTCTCAGATTGTCTATAAGGCGCATGGGGTCCGCCTTGCGTGATACCTTCATCTGGGATAATTCCACACCAGTTAAGTGATTCATTAATGACATCTTCAGAGCCTTTTACTGTTCTAGCCGTATCTGTATCTTCTATCCGCAATAGAAAATCTCCTCCATGCTTTTTAGCAAAAAGATAAGAATACAAAGCAGTGCGGACGCCACCAATATGGAGCGGCCCTGTAGGAGAAGGAGCAAAACGTGTTCTAACGCGGGTCATGAGTTTCTAATTAAAAATCCAAAAATAACTAATACCAATTATATATTATGTATTATCCTCTAGTTTTTCAAAAGTCTATTGTATAAAGTAGGCACAAAAAAAGAGGCTGCCATCTTTTGCAGTTTCTGAGATTGAAAATTTGAAAAGAAAAATTATACTATTTATGAAGTAAAAAACCATTCAATATAGGTATAATAACTGAATTTTTTTAATAACCATTTGATTATCTATTTCTAGATGGACTATGAGAAAAACCGACAGCAGTTAAAAACTAGAAAATATAGCTTCAAATAGAAGAAAACCACTAGTTTTATGCGAAGGTGGCCTTTTTTTTGGCCCTTGTTTTATAGCGAAATCTATTTTAAAAGAAAGAAAATTGAAAAAAGACATTTATATCCCTATCCCGTCAGGTTTTCATCTAGCGATTCTGCCATTAGAGGATAACTGTTGGGATTTGTACCTAATTAATCGCAATGAACACTCTTTGCAAAATATACTAGTGGTCACTGAGGCACAGAGCGAAGAGAAACTATCCTCGAAACTGCGGTATTTTCTCGAATCGATCCCTCCAGTTTCATATATTAAATTTGAAACGGTTTATGGTGAAGTAGCTCAACTCGAAAACTTTATCACCGTGACCTATTATGTTGGCCTAGATATTTATGAGAAGAATTTTAGTTTTCAGGCTAGTCAGTTAGAGGACAGTCGTCCAATTCCCTTTCTAGATGTCGAGGGTTTCTTATTAGATTAATTATGCCTAACATATTAAAAAATCGACTAGATCGTGCATACGAATGCTATGCTCATTCTAGCTTTATAGAAAATGACCCCATAGCGATTCCCCATAGTTTCTCAGAGATACAAGATATAGAGATAGCCGGTTTTTTTGCAGCTATATTTTCATGGGGACGAAGAGACATCATTCTATCCAAATCGAAAGAACTCATGGACATTATGAACCATCAACCTTTTGAGTTTGTCGCTAATTATTCAAGTAATAATCGAAAGAAAATAAACCATTTCAAGCATCGTACGTTCAATGCCTCCGATTTAGATTTTTATATTCGTGCCTTTCAGGAGCATTATAAGAAACACAAGAGCCTAGAGATAGCATTTCTTCCCGAAATCTCGACTAAAGGAAAAACAATAGAAACTAACTTGGTCCATTTTTATAATTATATATCGGGACTCGTATCTCACGAAAAGCGCAATCTCAAACATATATCTTCCCCAGCAAGCGGAGCAGCCTGCAAACGCCTCTGTATGTATCTGAGATGGATGGTAAGAAAGGATGAGGTAGACATGGGTTGGTGGAAGACCATACGTCCCAGTCAGCTTATCATGCCACTGGACGTGCATGTGATAAGACTAGGTATAGAGCTAGGCTTGATAGAAGAGACCGACAAACCATCCTGGAAAACAGCTTTGAAGCTAACAGAAAAAGTCAGAAAACTCGACCCAAAAGATCCTGTAAAATATGATTTGGCTTTGTTTAGTCTAGGGGTGGATAAGAAATCTTAATCACCCCTTCTTCAATCCAAATCTAAATCTCGTTCCTTTATTCAGCTGACTATCTGCCTGAATGGTATAACCATGGGTTTCAATGATTCTTTTCACAATACTGAGGCCAAGGCCAGACCCTCCTTTGGCACGGCTTCTATTCGGATCTACTCGATAAAAGCGCTCGAATATTCTAGTCAAGTGTTCTGGGGCGATACCATGTCCATTATCTGAAACTTCAATCATGACGGTATGTTCTAAATCAAAAAATCGAACGGCTATTTTTGTCTCTTCAGGGCAATAGAAAATAGCATTTTCTATCAGATTATACAATACTTGATATATTTTTTGTCTATCGGCAACTACTTGGTAGGAAATATGATTGAGGTCGCGGACTTCTACCTTAGTCTCTTTTGCTTTGGCCATATCGTCCAAAGCCTCAATCACTTCTAGTAGCAATTCATAAATATGAAATCGCTCTAAATTAAGTTGAAGTTCATTGCTCTCAGCCTGAGTGATGAGGGTCAGGTCCTGCACTATATCGATTAATCTATCTGAGTTGTTCGCTATTTTTTGAAGATACTTAACTTCGGCTGGCTTTCCGCTCTGTGCCTCGTCCATCAATATTTCAACAAAGCCTTGTATGGAAGTGAGAGGCGTTTTCAGTTCGTGAGATACATTCCCAATAAATTCACGTCTAAATTTTTCATTCTCTTTGAGCGCTTCTATTTCTATGGTTTTTTCATCTCTAAATAGTTGAACCTGTTCTCTCAGATTTTCAAATAATTCAGGATCTTTGAGGGAGGGCTTCTCCATTTTTTTTCCCATACCACCGATAGTGCGATATAGAATTTTTACTTTTCGTAGTATGAAATATTCTATTAGGACAATAATAAGAAAATAGATGAGAAGCGAAGCTAATAATGGAATAACAAATAAATACGGAGGAAATACCCCAACAGTATAGTGTATGACCACCATGGCAGTCCATTGACCAAATAGTATAGTCAGAGAAATGATTAAAGCGATCTTTCCTTGCGTGAGTCCATTCAAAACGCCACAAATTTATAACCTATTCCTTTTATTGTTTTAAAATAATCATCGCCAATTTTTTCTCTAATTTTTCGGATATGGACATCGATGGTTCTATCGCCAATATAAATGTCTTTTCCCCATACAGTTTCTAGAATTTCTTCTCTGCGGAAAACCTGGTCTGGTTGAGACATGAGGAGGTATAGTAGTTCAAACTCCTTTTTAGGCAATGCAATCTCCTTGTCCTGGAGGTGCACGATAAATTTGGTTCGGTCTATTTTTATATGCTTATATTCTATGATAGCTGGTTTAGCTAGCTCTAGGCTTTTCATTTGCCTGAGTTGTGATTTGATTTTTGAGATCAGAAGGTTAGACTTTATAGGCTTTACTAGGTAATCATCAGCGCCTAAATCTAGACCTTCGATCTGGCTCTCGACATCCGATATAGCGGAAAGCATGACGATTTTCGTCTTTCGAAGTTCATCTATTTTTTTGATTTCGGAGCAGGCTTTGACTCCGTCCATGACAGGCATCATTTTATCGAGGATAATCAGGTTTGGTTTATGCCTAATGGCCAAATCAATAGCTTCTTGACCATTTTTTCCAGTTATTACCTTGGCTCCAGCCTTAGTTAGAACGTGCTCTAAAAATTCTCGGATATCTTCTTCATCATCTACAAGTAATATTTTAGCTCCTGCAAGTTCCATTTTTTTCGATTTAATGCCACAAATGTAAACAAAAGATAAAGGGAAGGCAAAGCATAGGGTTATATTTTACAATAAGATAATATGGTATGGAGTTTAAAATATAGAGAAAAAGTTTAATGCTAGGAAATCTAACGTTCAACTTTTGAGCTGGCCTTTATATAAATTTACTAAATACGAGATATTCCGCTATCTGTACAGCATTAGTAGCTGCACCTTTGCGCAGATTATCTGATACTATCCAGAGATTGATAGCATTTTCTGCACTATCATCTTTACGTACTCTTCCTACCCATACATAGTCATTGTCATGGGCTGTTATTGGCATAGGATACAGAGCTTCGCTTGGATTGTCTAATACTTTTATACCATCAAATTTAGCTAAGGAGGAATAGACATCTGCTAAGCTTACTTGATTTTTAAACTGGATATTGACGGATTCACTATGACCTCCAAATACAGGAACGCGCACAGTCGTTGTCGTGATTTTTAGGTCTGGCAATCCCAAAATTTTTTTTGTTTCATCGATGATTTTTTGTTCTTCTTTGGTATATCCATTATCTAAAAATACATCTATCTGAGGAATCAGATTCATATCGATTTGATACTTGTATGCCATGTCTCCTATTATGCCCCTCCGTTCATTTTCCATTTGGGTAACAGCTTTGACACCTGTCCCAGTAACAGATTGATAGGTACTCACCACCAACCGTATCATAGGATTTATATCATTTAGGGGCTTCAGAGCTACCACCAGTTGAATCGTTGAGCAATTGGGATTAGCGATGATTTTATCGTCCTTAGTTAAGGCTTGCGCATTCACTTCTGGCACTATCAGTTTTTTACCTGGATGCATTCGCCAGGCAGAGCTATTATCAATGACCGTAGTGCCTACTTCAGCGAATTTAGGAGCCCATTCTAGAGATGTATTCCCCCCAGCAGAGAATAGGGCTATCTGAGGTTTCAAATTAATAGCATCCTGTATAGACACAATGGCATATTTCTTTCCATTATATGATATTTCCTTCCCTACACTTTTTTCTGAGGCTACTGGAATAAGTTCTGTAATTGGAAAATTTCTCTCAGCTAAAACTTGAAGTATTTTCTGACCTACCAGGCCGGTAGCACCTACAACCGCAATACGCATATTTTCTTAATTGATTAGAAAGCAAATGTATATTAAAATTTGCATAAATAAACTATTACATCATATCAAATATTAAAAAGTTGGGCTCTTTTGCACTATATTTGTGGGTACCCAAAAAAAATAAGTATATGAGCACATTTGTATCATCAAAAATAGCTAAGTATATCTTTGCTGCTGTTATGGCTACTTTCGGCATTATGCATTTGGTATTTGGAGCCGATATGACAAGTATGGTGCCTAAATGGCTGCCATTGCCGCCTATTTATTGGGTTTATCTAACAGGTCTAGCTTTAGTAGCTTATGGCTTAGCCCTTTTGATCAATCACAAGTATCAGAAAATTGCGGGATACCTCTTAGCAGCAATGTTTTTTCTATTTATCATATTAGTGCATATGCCTTCTATGAATTATAACCCTATGGCATTGCCGCTGATGTTAAAAGATTTAGCGATGGCATTTGCGGCCATATTCATAGCCAATAGTGTAGAAGAAGACTGAACTCAATCCTCTTATCAAAGAATTTTAATATTTAAAACATATTAATTTTTAGGCTTTGTCTTATTAGAGCCCGAACCTATACCTGAATTCGGTCCAGGTTGAATACTAGTATCTGTTTTGTTCATGATTTTTAACAATACTAATTTAATTGGATTCATAATCTTTCGCATTTAAGGTTCAGGTTTATTACGTCAATATTAGAGTATTTGTTTGAAAAAATATGGTGATTTATTTAAAAATTGTTTCAGTGTGGGAAAAATCTAAAAATGTGGATTAGTTATTAATCCCATATTCTTCTCCAAAGCATTCTAAGTAGATCGCCAAACCTTATATCTTTAAAATCCGGCTCTACCATGGTTGCTTTTATTCCTCCCTTCGATTTTGTAAATTGAGAATAGAATATCATACTTTCTCTCGGTTCTGTTCTGTTAAAATTAGCTCTGCCCCATTTTACATTAAAGAAAAGCAAGCTATCTTCAGACGGTCGAAGTACAAAAAATTTATCTTGGGCAAACCATTTTATAGTTTGGAGCTCTTTACATTCAAAATCCTGCATATCATTTTGATTTCGCTGATAACTTGAAAATTTGATTTCGTTATCTTTCTGAAAAATGGAATACTCTGATAAATAAATAAAACTATCTGTAGCAGCAATACCTGACCAGAGAACCGAATTGAAAAGGGTAGGAGAGGTATATAAATAATTGTATTTTATATGCTGAGATTGGAGTGCAGAATCAAACTGAGTATGAGCCCTATACTTAAAACCAAAGGTCAGCAGCATATAGGCGCTCGACATATAGAAACTCCAGAGAGCTATCGTGAATCTCTTAGGATTTTCTTTTTTATAAAACATTGCCCATATCAGTATACCCATGAAGGGCAAAGTATAGAGTGGGTCAACGACCGAAATATTATTGAGCCCAAAAAGATAATTGGAAAAGGGCAAGAATAGCTGTGTACCATAAGTGGTAAATCCATCCAGTATTGCGTGGGTAGTAAAGCAGAGGAACCACAACCAATAAAAACTCATAAAACTATGTTTTTTCTTGAATAAGCAAAAGCACAAATAGGCAAATGGGATAGCTAAAAAAATATGAACAAATAGTGCATGAGAATAAGCTCTATGAATTTCCAGATTGGCAATAGGGTCGTTAATTATAGAAGTGGCTATGACATCGAGATCGGGGACTGTGCCTGCAATAGACCCAAGGAGAATGGCTTTATTACCAATCTTGCGACCCATGACGAGTTCGCCTATACCAGCTCCGAGTACAATTTGAGTTAATGAATCCAAAACAATTTTTTTACTATTATGAGCTTTTAAAAGCCAATAAATATCGTATTATAAAATTCTATTGTGTCAGAAAACATTTTCTGATGAAATGAAATAATATCTATCTTTTCATCTTCAAATTGAGTTTTCGGAGTCGGTTGAACCTTAAAAACTGCTATCTACCTCTCCAGCGTCTAGATCCCCAGCCGTGACCATATCCATAACTTCGATATGGATTGTATCTGTATGGTCTGCAATAGATAGGTCGCATGGGTGCAATAACTACAGGAGCGCAAAAGCTAGGTGGTGGAGTTACTATGACCACATTTCTTCTGCATGGTGGTGGTGGGGGCGGAGGCGGCGGAGTGCAGCCTCTGTAGGCCGTTGGATAATAATTCGGATCTTGATAAGGATTGTAATTATATCCGTTGCCATGCTGCCAGCCTTGGTTAGGATAATTCCATTGACGGTTGTTATCATTATTCTGGTTAGAACAATCATCATCATTCCAATTTTGAGCGTTGAGGCTTATCCTAAAAGCCGCACTAAAAAATAAAAAGGTAAATAAGCGGTTCATATTTATATAGTTTAAAGGTGAATAATGATTTTCTAATTTTTAGAGAAATAAGACGACCTCACGTTTAACTGATTAACGAAAAATAACAAATTGACCTTCAGCAATTGGATAGCTCTAGCCTTGTTTCCAAAGGGTATTTCTAAATCATTCTTATATTTGCCTTATGAATATTTTACTATTAGGTTCGGGTGGACGAGAATGCGCTCTGGCTCGAAAATTGCGTCAATCTCAATCACTATCAAATCTTTATATCGCTCCTGGAAATGGAGGCACATTAGAATACGGGAAAAATCTAGCTATTGCAGCAACTGATTTTACTACTATCGAAAATTTTTGTATAGAAAACGCTATTGATATGCTTATATGTGGGCCGGAACAGCCTGCAGTAAAAGGTATTTGGGATTATTTTCAAAAAGAAGAGTTGAAGCATATTCATGTCGTAGCTCCATCTCAAAAATCCGCGATGCTAGAAGGCAGTAAGGCGTTTGCTAAAGAGTTTATGACCAAGAATAAGATTCCTACAGCACAATATCTAGAAATAACTCAAGACAACATAGCGCAAGCCTATCTATGGTTTGATCAGAAAAGTCCACCCTACGTTATAAAAGCAGATGGCTTAGCGGAGGGAAAAGGAGTCGTACTTCCAGAATCAAAGGAAGAAGCTAGAAAACTGATCGATGAGTTTATTCTTGATAGGAAATTTGGAGCATCCAGTTCCAAGGTAGTATTAGAAGAATTCCTTGATGGCGTTGAATTCTCCGTCTTTATTTATACCAATGGTCAGCAATATGTCATGCTCCCAAATGCGAAGGACTACAAGAGAAGATTTGAGGAGAATAAAGGTTTAAACACGGGTGGCATGGGTTGTATTTCTCCAGTTCCTTTTGTAGATAAGACTCTAATGGAGCAGGTAGAAAATCAAGTTATAAAACCAACTATACAGGGTCTTCAAAAGGATTCAATGCCTTATACAGGATTTATTTATTTCGGATTGATTCTCTGCCAAGGTGAAGCCAAGGTGATAGAGTATAATTGTAGACTAGGTGACCCAGAGACAGAGGTCATTCTCCCAAGAATGGATTGTGATTTAATAGCTCTTTTTCAGGCAGGGTTTTCTAATCAACTCGAATCGTTCAATCCAGAAATATCTCGTCAATCGGCTAGCACAGTTATGCTAGTGTCGGAGGGTTATCCAGAAGCTTATGAAAAAGGGTTTCCCATTACTGGGATAGAGAATGTGCATCAGGCCACCATATTTCATGCGGGTACTACTATCAAAGATTTTCAGCTCGTAACCAATGGAGGAAGAGTTTTAGCTGTTACAGGACTTGGAGAGAATTTAAAAGAAGCTCTTTTTAACTCCTATGATGCTATTGAGCGTATTCGATTTAATGGAATGCAATTCAGGACGGATATTGGGTTTGAATTTGAGGGGAATTAGAAAAATCTTCCTTTTCTGAAATAGTGGTAAGATGATATATTTTAAAATTTATGTAATCTTTTTAAGTTATTAATTTCCAATAATAAGTTAACTCATATTAAGATTGAATTATATACATAATTTTTTATTTACTGCGTGGGTAGCAATTTCTCTTATTCGTAAATTCCCTTTGCTTGTTAAGCTTATCATGCCTAAAGCCTCTTATGATTATCTGCTAGATATGCATGAATATCAGTTCTAATGGCACAATGAGGAGCATCCTCAAATCAAATCCTCTATATCATATTCTGAGATAGATATGCTGAAAAATGATATGGAATATTTTACTAAGAAAAATAAAGAGAGGAAGAGAATTTAATATATTTGCCTCAAATTATTACAATGGCCATCAATTGGGAATCAAATAAATATTATAAATCTCAAAATTCTCCAAAAAACGAAAAGAGTTTTTGGGGACGATTTCTAGCTTGGGTTAAAGCATTTTTAAGTTAAGATATCAGTACCGTATATGTTTATGTAATAGCCCAAAAAAGTGGACTAAACATAAATTATCACGATAATTTTCCAATAAGAACAAACCATATTAAACTTGTAAGTGTAATAACAACTGCTTTGCCGCATTATTAGTGTCCACCTTGTCTATGACGTGAGTTACCGTGCCAGAGTGATCTAAAACAAATGTAGCGCGATTCGTACCCATATATTCTCTCCCCATGAATTTTTTCTTACCCCAAACGCCAAATGCCTCCACCAAAGTCTTTTCTTCGTCGGAAATCAGTGGAAAAGGAAGTTGGTGATTATCTATAAATTTGAGATGCGACTTGATGCTATCTACACTGATGCCATAGAGCTCATACCCTAGTTTCTTTATAGCTTGATACTCATCACGAATACTGCATGCCTCAGCAGTGCAGCCAGGAGTATTATCTTTAGGATAGAAAAATAGGATATATTTTTTCCCTTTTTCTGGTATCGTGATTTCTGAGTTGTCCTGAATTCTTACCTTTATTAAACTTAGTTTTTCTCCTACTGTGAGCATGAATGGATTGATTTATGTGCTTACAACAAAATAAAATTTAAAATAATTTCAATAAAAAAGGCATCCTCTGAATGGATACCTTTTTGTGTTCTTAAATACAAATTATTGATTAGTCTAGATTTGTATTGAATTTATTGTTATCCTTAAAAAGATTAAAGTTATCTGTAATTAAGGTCTTAGACTTTTCTGAAAGATTTTCTAATCCTAATTCTAAATGATCTGTGCTTTTCAAAGGAGAGTTTATATCAAAGCTAATTTTACTTAGCATTCTACGTCTTTTCTCTTCATCCGATTCTTGTACAAATCGCCCCATCTGATCTACAAAGGTTGTCTCTTCGGCATCTGTTATGGATATAGATATTTCATCTGGCTCGGAGTTGGTATCATTGCAATATGACGAATTGTTAGAACTGTATCCATCTATCTCAGAGCTCGTTTGATGTATTACTGAAGATCCGAAGTCAATTAAGATTTGTTTTTCAGTTTCTACTACTATGACATCATTATGGTCCTCATGTAAGTGAATAGGCTGGTCTACTGAAATAACTTCAGCCTTAGGAGTTTGCAATTCTTTTTTAATTGTTTTGTCTTTGTTGAAGCCCGTTACTACGACTGTCACTGCTAGTTCGTCTTCTAGTGTATTGTCTACAGAAGTACCATGGATGATTTCGATATCGTTTTGAGCAGATTCATTGACAGCTTCTATAATTTCACCTATCTCATCTAAAGTACATTCATATTCTTCAGAATAAGAAATATTTACGAGTGCTTTCTGCGCACCCGTTATATCATAATCACTAAGAAGCGGAGATCTCAATGCATTCATAACGGCCTCCTTAGCTCTTGTCTCACCTCTTGCATGACCTATACCCATGATAGTCATTCCACCATCTTTTAGTACATTTCTTACATCATTAAAGTCTGTATTGTGTATTCCTGCGCCAGTTATGATTTCGGCTATCCCTTTGGCTGCATTGGCTAGAATGTCATCTGCCATAGCAAAGGCCTCAGAGCCTTTCAATTTCCCATAGACATTAATGATTTTGTCATTAGCGACTACGATAAGGGCGTCTACATTTTCTTTTAATCGCTCGATTCCATCTTCAGCTTTTCTAACAGCAGATTTGCCAAGCATCGAAAAAGGTGTAGTGACTATAGCTACGGTTAAAATCCCCATTTCTTTAGCTATCTTAGCTATAACTGGTGAGCCACCTGTGCCCGTGCCTTTTCCCATGCCAGCAGCTATAAATAGCATACGAGTTCCATGTCCTAGTTCTTCTTTTATTTGAGCAATAGATTCCTCTGTAGCTTGCTTGCCTATTTCTGGATCGGCACCTGTTCCAAAGCCTTTAGTCAATTCTGGACCTAAAAGTATCTTCGTTTTTATCGGAGATAAATTCAAATGCTGATCATCCGTATTTGCAATAATGAAATTAACGCCTTTAATTCCTTTTTGATACATGTGGTTTAAGGCATTACTGCCAGCCCCACCTACTCCTATAACTTTAATAATAGAAGACTTTTCTTTTGGCAAATCAAATTCTAAATTATTCATATTTTTAAGTTTAATTCTTTCAGTGTTATTATGTAAATTTTCTAGGTTTAATTGTCTTCAAATTCTTTTATACTGGCTTCATCTAGCAGAAATGAACCAATTTTAGTCTGAATTTTATCCAGCCAACTTAGGTTTTTTCTTTTTGTTTCTATAGGTTGTTCATATTCTTTAGCTTCTTGCTGGTCTGTTGCTATTGGATTAGTCTCCATCTTTTCTAATTTTTCATAGATATAATCTTCTGAGTTATCAGCGGCTAATAAGGCGAGACCAATACTGGTAGCGTATATGGTTTGAGAATAAGACTTATCTTGAAGATTGGATAATCTGCTTATAGGTAAGCCTATCTGTGTATGATATCCAGTAAATTGCTCAACAAAATTTTTCAAATTAGGAATCATAGCTCCACCGCCAGTGACTACAATACCAGCATTCAATTTATTTTTATAGTAAGAAGAGGCTATCTCATTTTTGACTTGATTGAATATTTGTTCTAGACAGGCATTAACTAATCTGCAGTAGTATCTTTGCTGAATCTGCACTGGCGGTAATCCTGTCAGATTGTTTACTGTCAAAATTTTATTTTCAGGTATGTGCTGAAATAGTGCACTTGTAGCATGTGGGTTCTCTTTGAGTTTTTTAGCTGCTTCATAACGCAGTTTCAGTTTACTTTGTATCATCTGTGTGATATATTCTCCGGCATATGGAAAAATAGCGGTATGGCGAATAATCCCTTTCGTGAAAATAGCTACATCGGTAGTTCCACCGCCTATATCTATTAGGCAGACACCTTCTTCCATTTGCTCATCCGTAAGCACAGCAGAGGCAGAGGCTAAAGGCTCTAAATCAAAATCGATCAATTCTAAGCCTGCCATTTCTACACTCATCTCGATACTTCGCGTTGAACTCACATTGCCAGTAATTACGTGCCAACTAGCCTCTAGACGATTGCCCATAACTCCTATAGGATTATTTTTTATCGGTACTTTCTGATCTACATAAAACTCCTGTGCTTGATAGCTTATGATTTGTTCACCCGGCTCGTTATTCAGATTTTTTACTTGTTCCTCTAATAGTTTCACATCATCTATGTCTATTAGTTTAGAAGAATTTTGTCTTGTGTAGCCTAGTTTATATACACTAGATCGGACATGAGCTCCAGCTATTCCTACGAAAACTTTTTTAATTTCAACTCCAGTTTTGGAAGAGGCCATAGCGCAGGCAGCTTGAATATCTTCTGCCGTATCACGAATATTTCGCACTTCGCCATCTTGGACACCTCTTGATGGTACAACTCCTGATCCGAGTATTTCAATCTTCTTTCCCTCAACTTTCTGCGCTACTATGCAGCAGATTTTGGTGGTACCGATGTCCAGTCCTACTATAATTTTTCCTTTATCCATTTTACTTATGTGCTTTTTATTCAATTTTTTCTGTTTATATTTTTTTTCTTGCTACTACTTGTTGGCTATATTGAAAATCTAGTTCTGCATAATTAGCTAAATCATGACATCGAACCATAGTCTTAAAAAAGGCATTAACTTTATTCATCTTTTGCTCGAAGTTATCATCTACATATCCTATCCTCACTATGGGTTCACTAAAGAGCAAAACCAAATCAATTTTTCCATTTTCATTTATGTATATCTGCTCAGTAGCATCTTTCCAAACAGAATTTTTTTCAATGAAGTAAAGCAGTTTTACGAGCGATTGTTTCACAAAACTGTCCATTTTGGATTCTGGATGGGTTAGATTTCGGACCCTACCAGACACATGAACTATTCGCTTAGAGTATTTACTGCTCAGAGACATTTCATTCCAATCCTCAGATAGGTAGTAAGCTCCAGTCTCACTATTTACCCTAGCAATTGGCTTCTTTGGCTCTAGAACCACATTTATGTTATCCTGGTTGTCTAGATATAGTTCTGCCTTTTTTACATATTCACTTTGTCGTACACCATTTTCTATGAGATTAAATTTTATATTGGAAAGCTTCTGTCCCTGCCATGAAGAATCGGCTTGATTCACTTCCTTCATTACATCTCTAGAATCTATAAAACCTAGATTTTGATCATTCTTAAATCTAATTTTTATATTTTGGCATCGTGCAGTATTCCTCTTTTCTATAGCTGCTATCGATATCACAAGAAATAAAGCAATCATGCCTAACCATGATCCTAATTTTAAACTAAGAAGAAGCTGCTTCCTTTTCATCTCGCACTTAAATAATTTTTAATATCAGAAATACAGCCACTTATATCACCTGCTCCTATGGTTAAAATTACGTCAAAATTACAGCCATTTATAGTAGTGATAAGGTCTGTTTTATCCACAACTTTCACGTTAGTTTTCATCTTTTCAGACACTATGTAGGAGGTGACCCCTTTTATTGGTAATTCTCTAGCAGGATAGAGGGGAAGTAAAATGACTTCATCTGATAGATCAAGGGAGCGGGCAAAGTCAAAGCATAAATCCTTTGTTCTAGAGTATAAATGTGGCTGAAATATGCTTAGTATTCTTTTGTTTGGAAATATCTCTTTCACACTAGATACAAGGGCTTCAATCTCTGCAGGATGGTGAGCATAGTCATCTATATAGACACATTTTTCATTCTGAAATATGACCTCGAATCTCCGCTTGATTCCTCTAAATTTTTCTAGAGCACTGACCATTTTATCTAAAGCTATTCCCATTGTTAAACCTACTGAGATAGCAGCCAATGCATTCTCAATATTATGTCTACCATTGTAGTTTAATTTGAACACTTCCTCGCTATCATTAATTGAAAAGGTTGAATGTGTAGGGTAAATTTTAAGCGAAGTAGCTTTATAGTCACCTATCTGGAAACCATATATTCTTTTCTTTCCTCTAATTAATATTTCATCAATGACTTTTTCATTATGAATTAGAATTCCTATATCGTCTAGTTTGTTTAAAAATTCAAGAAAAGAAGTCACTATATTTTCTCTAGTACCATATATGTCTAGGTGGTCTGTGTCAATAGACGTAAGTACAATTAAATTGGGAGATAAGGTCATAAACGAACGATCAAATTCATCCGCTTCTACCACTACCACATCGCTTTTGCCTTGTATATAATTGCTATTAAAATTAACAGATACTCCACCTAAAAATGCACTACAATCTATCCCACATTCTTTTAGTAAGAAAGCTATCATAGAACTGACAGTTGTCTTTCCGTGTGAACCAGATACTGCGATGGTGAAACTATTTTTGGTAATTAACCCTAGTGCTTGTGAACGTTTTATAAGTGGAATAGTGCTCTGCTGATAATAGTTTAAGAGAAAACTATCTTTAGGCATAGCAGGTGTATAGACGACAAGGTCAAAGACATTTTCTGTACACTTAGCATCGTCGATAAACGTGATTTTAGCACCTAAATCAGTCAAAGCATCTGTCATCTCTGATGGTGTTTTATCATAACCATATACGTTTATTCCTTTTGCTATAAAGTATTTAGCCAAAGCAGACATGCCAATACCACCTATCCCTAAAAATAAAATAGAATTTATATTATTCAGATGCATGATTTGTGGTAGTCTAGTTTAGATAATATTTCTTTAGCTATTTCAGAAGCTGCATGAGGCTTTGCTAAAATTAACATCTCTCTGCTCATTGCTTTCATTCGCTCTTCATCCTTGATAAGTTCAATAATGCTAGGCACAAGTTTTTCTTTACTTTCAGGATCTTTGAGCATTATAGCAGCATTTCTTTTTACTAAAGCTTCTGCATTGGGTGTCTGATGGTCGTCAGCTACATAAGGAGATGGAAGAACTATCGCAGGCTTTCCCATCATAAATAATTCGAATAAAACTCCGCCTGCTCTCGTCACTACTAAGTCACAAATAGCATAGACCATTTTCATTTCATATATAAAATCATGGACTTTACAGCAGTCATTTTCATAGTGCTTATAGTTCTCATAATGCGTTTTACCAGTATGCCAAATAATTTGTATATCTTCGGCTAATAACAATTCTATTTTATCTGCAATAGCTTCATTGATAGCTTTAGCTCCAAGACTGCCTCCAGTGATAAAGATGGTTTTTTTATTGGGATTTAATTTGAAAAAACGAAATGCTTCTTCACGGCTTACCATATTGTCTAAAAAAGATTCTCTTATAGCATTCCCAGTATAAATTACATCTGAATTATGAAAGTAATTTATAGACTCTTCATAGGATACAAAGACAGATTTAGCAGCAGAACTTAAGAATAAATTCGTTTTACCAGGGAGAGCATTTTGTTCTTGGATAAACGTTGGAACACCAATCCATTGGGCCATTTTTAATGTAGGTGCACTGGCATAGCCACCTGTGCCAATGGCAGCATCAGGTTTAAATTTATTAATGATGCCTATGACTTTTATAAGACTTCTTAGAACCTTGAAAGGCAATAGAATATTTTTTATGAAATTAGAGAGCGTAAATCCTCTTTGAAAACCAGCTATAGGGAGACCAATGATTTCGTAGCCACAAGCAGGCACTTTTTCCATTTCCATTTTGCCTTCAGCTCCCACAAATAGCACTTCTATATCCGCCTGCTTTTTAAGTGCTTCTACAATAGCGATAGCCGGGAATATGTGTCCACCTGTACCACCACCAGATATTAAGATTTTTAATTTTTTATTTCCCATTTTTTTATGCTACTAATTCACGAATCATTTTTACATCCCTTAAAGACACAAAATTTCAATTACCTCAGCTCATTTTTGCAGCCTTTCAATAATCTCACTTTCAAATTTTCTAATTGTTCCATTTTCAAATTCATCATCTTATTATCACCTCAAATTACACCACTCCTTTCAGTTCCAATTCTAAGTTATCCATATAATTTTCTTTGCTAGGGCTTTTACCTAGTTCATCTTCTTGTACACTTCGGCTAACACTTAGTATAATACCTAGCGCCATAGCTATAAAAATAATACTACTCCCTCCCATACTTACTAGCGGTAAAGTGACTCCTGTAGCAGGCAATAATCCTATTGTGACTCCAATATTAAAAAAAGCTTGTATGACAATACTCAATCCTAAGCCTAATGCTAATAGGGCGCCAAATGTATACGGACTTTTCATCACTAAAACAATCACTCTAAACATCAGTGCGAGATATAGAAAAATAAGAAATAGCCCTCCAAATAGGCTCCACTCTTCTACTACTATCGCAAATACATAATCTGAAAATGCATTTGGTAAAAAATTTTTTTGAGTACTATTTCCTGGCCCTTTTGGCAGCCAGCCGCCTCTTGCTAATGCTATATTCGCTTGTTTAACTTGATAGGAAACGTCTTTATAAGATTTTTTGGCGTCCGCAAAAGATGTAATGCGTGATTTAGCTGTACTTAATCTTTTTATTAGAAATTCATCAGGGGCTTTGAGAACGAATAAGACCCCAAGGGCGACAAACACAAGACCAATAATTATAGTCCCAAAAAAATGTAGATAGCGAACTCTGCCTAGAAACATCATAATCAAGGCAGTGACCATTATCATGATAGAGGTAGAGATGTTATCTATAAATACTAAAAATGCAATCAGTAATGTAACGCCCAGTGCAGGCAAAAATCCTTTTTTGAAATCACTGATTTCATTTTGATGCTTGCTGAGGTGTCTAGCTAGAAAAAGAATAAGTCCCAAACGCGCTAGATCGGATGCTTGGAAGGTCTGATTGATAAATGGAATTCGTATCCATCTACCGGCATCATTTACCTTAACTCCCATAAAAGACGCATAGAGTAGGGCAAGAATACCAAGCGGCAGCATTACCTTATAGAGTCCAGAGTAGTATTGGTAGGATATTTGATGCATAAACCACATGAACCCATATGCGGCAATAATGAGTGCTAAATGCTTAAAGAGATAGACATGAATATCTTTATTATCCTTTACTGCCAGCAGAGAGGTGCTGCTATAGACGGTCATGATACTGAATAGCGTCAATAGGGTAACGATAATCCAAATGGATCGATCACCTTGAAATGTTTTACCTATTTGACGGATATAGCTCATAACTATGAAAAAGATATTGAATTATAAAAGTCTTACATTATCTTTAAATTGATCTCCTCTATCCTCATAGTTTTGAAACAAATCAAAACTAGCGCAGCATGGCGAGAGCAAAACAGCGTCTCCTTTCTCAGCCAGTTGTGAGGCGGAACGCACGGCATCCCTCATATTATCTGTACTGACGATTACATCGATTACTCCGCTGAATACAGATTGTAATTTCAGATTATCCTCTCCCAGACATACTAGAGCTTTTACCCGTTTTTTCACCAAAGACATTAGGACTTCATAGTCATTGCCTTTATCTACTCCTCCAGCTATCCATATCACATCTTTCTCCATACTCTCTAGAGCATACCACGCAGAGTTGATATTGGTGGCCTTACTGTCATTAATATATTCTACTCCTTGAATAGTGAGTACAGATTCCAATCTATGCGGAATAGATTTAAAGGTCATGAATGCTTCTCGCAATACCTCGTCGCGAATTTCTTCATGTCTAGCGGCTAATCCTGCAGCTAAAGAATTGTAATGATTGTGTTTTCCTTTGATGGTTAATTCGTTTGAAAGCATACTGAAGTTGGTTTGTAAAATGTTTATGAATAATTTATTTTCTTTTAAGTAGGCGCCTTCCTCTAGTTCTTTTTGGAGAGAAAAGGCGTATTTTCGTGCGAGTATTTCTGATGAGTGAGTCTCCATATATTTCATAGTCTCCTCGTCATCTACACTGTAAATAAAGGCATCTTTGGCTGTTAAGTTTTTAGCAAGTTTAAACTTTGATGCTACATAATTTTTCATTTCATAATTATATCTATCTAGGTGGTCTGGTGTAATATTTAGTAGAATAGCAATATCACATTTGAACTCATCTATATCATCTAACTGAAAACTACTGATCTCAATTATGTAATAGTCCTTAGCGTCTGTAGCTAGCATATATGCAAAACTGACACCTATATTACCAGCCATTCCTACATTAAATCCTGCGTATTTGAATATGTGATAGACTAGATTTGTGGTAGTTGTTTTGCCATTGCTTCCTGTTATCCCAATAATTTTTCCATGACAATAAGGATAGGCAAATTCGATCTCGGAAACTATCTTGATCCCTTTGCTTCGTATTTTTTTTATGATATCAGCACTATTAGATATACCAGGACTTTTCATAATCACATCTGCTGATAGTATGATATCTTCAGAGTGTTGATTTTGCTCATAAGATATTTGGTAGTCTTTAAGCATAGTTTCATACTTAGTGGATATAGAACTAAAGTCTGACACAAAGACTTCGTATCCTTTCTGTAAGGCAAGAACAGCAGTGCCTACACCGCTCTCTCCAGCTCCTAATATGACTATTTTCTTTTTCACTAGTTCTATGTTTTTTATTCTATCTAACTTTTAGCAAAACAATGGTGAGAATAGAGAGTAAAATTCCAACAATCCAAAATCTTGCAACAATTTTAGCTTCATGCATTCCTAGTTTCTGAAAGTGGTGATGTAGAGGAGACATCAAGAATATTCTTCTTCCTTCACCATATTTTTTTCGACTATATTTAAAGTAGGCTACTTGCATCATGACCGATAGATTTTCTATGAGAAATACGCCACATAGAATAGGAATTATTAACTCTTTACGAATAATGATGCAGATCGTAGCTATAATGCCACCGAGTGCTAGACTGCCTGTATCGCCCATGAATATCTGCGCAGGGTAAGAATTCCACCACAGGAATCCCACACAGGCTGCCACAAAGGCTGATACGAAAATAACAAGCTCCCCTATATTAGGTATATAGAGGATATTGAGGTAATCAGAGAAGATAATGTTGCCTGTAAGGTAGGTTAGAATAGCTATGGTGACTCCTGTGATAGCCGATATGCCGGTGCATAAACCATCGATGCCGTCTGTAATGTTAGCTCCATTCGATACCGCAGTGATAATAAATATAAGTAGAATAGAAAATGGAATGAAATAGTATAGTGGATGGAAACCTAAAAATTCAAATACCTTGTCATAATTGAAATCATTTCCTTTGAGAAAGGGCACATTTGTCAATAGGGATTTGCTGTCATGTGAGTACCATAGACCATTTCTTTCTTCTCCCTTGCCCTTAATGACCGAGTCGGCCACTTCTATCTGCACAGGATTGTATTGATCATGAATTTTCCCATCGTTCAATGTGTAGACATATACTTTGGATAAATCTCTAACCTTTATATCGGGGTGAAAATACATCATAAGCGAGACAAAAATTCCAACCCCTATTTGACCTATAATTTTGAATCGGCCAGAGAGCCCTTCTTTATTTTTCTTGAATACTTTAATATAATCATCTATAAACCCTATACCTCCTAACCAGACAGAGACGATTAAAAGCATCCAGATATAAACGTTGGTCAGGTTGGCGAAGAGTAATGTAGGAAACACAATAGAGGCTAGAATTAAAATTCCTCCCATAGTAGGAGTCCCTTTTTTCTCTATCTGCCCATGCAGGCCTAGGTCGCGCACAGTCTCACCAATTTGCTTCCTGCGAAGGAAATCTATAAATCGCTGACCATTGAAAATCATAAGGACAATACTAAGCAGCACCGCCATACTAGCGCGAAAAGACAAATACTGAAATAGATTCGCTCCAGGAACTTTCCAGTGTTCATTTAAATAAGTGAATAGATGGTATAACATATATTACTAGTTTATTCTTCAGTGATGAGTTCTAAATTTTCTTTTAAGCATAACTTATCATCAAAAGGAAATTTCTCTCCCTTTATCTCTTGATATTTCTCATGTCCTTTTCCTACTAGAGCTATTACATCTTCGCCAGAGGCTAATAAACATGCTGTTTTGACTGCCTCTGCTCTATCTATGACGACTAGTGTCTTTTTTATATCAGTGATATTCAATCCAGATTTCATTTCATCAATAATATCTTTTGGATTTTCATTACGTGGATTGTCGGAAGTTAAAATGACTCTATCGCTATATTTTGCAGCTAATTTGGCCATAATTGGACGCTTTTCCTTGTCTCTATTTCCTCCACAGCCTATGACGGTAATCAGTTTTCCTTCTTTATTGATTTTGCCTATTTCTACTAGCAATTTTTCTACAGCATCAGGTGTATGAGCGTAGTCTACGATACCCTTTACTTTCGTATTTTTTACTAATACTAAATCTATTCTACCTTCTACTGGCTCTAACTTTGAGAGTTGTAGCAATGCATCCTCTTTATTTATTCCCAATTCAATAGCTACTGCATAGCTGGTTAAAGCATTGTATGCATTGAATTCTCCGACTACCTTTAGGTGTATATCATGATCTCCGATTTTCACAAGCATATGGTTCATACTTGCCTCCATGATTTTTATGGTGTAATCCGCCATGGTATGCATGGCCATCGTCTTTCGTTTTGCTTTGGTATTTTGCTGCATCACTTTCCCGTTCTTATCATCTAAATTAGAGATGGTAAATGCAGTATTTGGTAGGTTATCGAAAAATTTTTTCTTGGCTTGCAGATAGTTTTGGAAAGTTTGGTGGTAATCAAGATGGTCGTGTGTAATGTTGGTAAAAACGCCTCCGCGAAACTGAATACCCGCTATGCGGTCTTGATCTATCGCATGGCTGCTAACCTCCATAAAGCAATAAGTGCAAGCTTTATCTACCATATACTGCATAGATTTCTGAATAGAAATTGCATCTGGTGTAGTATGAGTAGCCTGAATGATTTCCTCTCCTATTCGAATCTGAATAGTAGATAATAATCCAACCTTATAACCCAAACCTGTAAATAAATTAAATAGCATAGAAGCACAGGATGTTTTCCCATTCGTTCCTGTGATGCCAATTACTTGCAAATTTTCTGAAGGACGATCATAAAAATTTGAAGCGATTATGCCCAATGCATACTGACTATTCCTCACTTCTATATAGTTAACTCCCTCTAACCTTACCTCAGGAATACGTTCGCACATAATAACCTTAGCTCCCATTTCTATGGAGGTATCGATGTATTCATGCCCATCTACTTGTGTGCCTCTTGTAGCTACGAATAATGCACCGGGAACTACTTTTCGAGAATCGAAAACGATAGAGTCTACAGATATATGGTCTAAGATACCAATGCTTTTTAGTATTTCAAGACCTTCTATTATATCTATCAGTTTTTTCATTTAGTTTTTTATTTAGCCTAATGAAATTTTAACCTCTACGCCTTTCCATATCCGATCTCCTGGTTGAACTGATTGTGTTTTCACTCTACCTTTACCTTCTACGATTACTCTCAATCCCATAGATTCCAGCAGGTATACTGCATCGCGAACATTGAGTTGAACTACGCTAGGCATGATAGATTTAGCAGAGTAGTAATTAGGTTTAACTACAAGTTTGTTTTTTGAAGCTATGGCTGTTACCATATCAGTATTAACATTATTGGAAAGTATGTCCCAGTCAAAATAGTTAGAGATTCTATCAATTTCTGACTTTAGGCCTTTCATGGGCGATAGAAATAAGGAATTCTTATTTGATTTCAACGAAGGATGTATAGTCTCATCAGTTGAGTATAATCTATCCGCAATATCTTTAAAGACAGGAGCTGCCACACTACTGCCATAGTAGCCAATATTTATATCTGGTTTATTTACTACCACTATACAGGCATAGACTGGATTTTGTGCTGGGAAATAACCAACAAAACTTGCTTGATATTTTTTCTCCCGAAAACCTTTATTATCATCAGCTATAAGATTAGTCCCTGTTTTCCCCGCTATTTTATAGTATTGGTTGCGTATATTGCTAGCAGTGCCTGAATCCACTACGCCTTCTAGCATTTTTCTTACAGCGGCTATTGTAGCTGGCTTTGCTATTTGTTTATTCAAAACTTTTGGTTCATACTTTTCTATTACCTTGTCATTATCTCGGATTTCTTTAATAATATGAGGCTGCATAAGTTTTCCATTATTAGCTACAGCGGCATATAGTCCTAAAACCTGCAGAGGAGTCATTCGAATCTCATATCCTATAGACAAAAAAGGCAGGGTGACCCCAGACCATTCTTTGACTGGACTCAGGATAGGGGCAGATTCTCCTTTAATGCCTAGTCCATAAGGCTTAGTTAAATGAAACTGCTCCAGTTTTTCATAGAAGTCTTCTTTATTTTTATGAAAATGTTTGTATACAGGCTTGGATATTCCTACATTGGATGATATCTCTAAAGCCTTAGCTAGAGTAACTGAGCCACTTACTTTGTGGTCATCTTTCAGCGTCACATCATAGTATTTGTGCTCTCCATTCTCTAAATCTATCAATGTATTCTCATCGCAATATCCCTCATCTATAAGAGCCATAACGGAGGCTAATTTCATTACAGAGCCTGGCGCGTTCAGTTCATTGATAGCATAATTTTTTATCTCTTTGTATTGACCATCTTTAGTCCGCCCTATGTTGGCTATCGCTTTTATTTCACCTGTTTTTACGTTCATGAGTATGACGCTTCCATGATCTGCTTTATGATTAACTACGGACTTATATAGTGAAATCTCTGCAATATCCTGCAAGTTGACATCGATAGTGGTATAGACATCTAGGCCAGGTTTGGAGCCAAACTCACTGTTATCATTCACTGGCATGTAGACACCACCAGCTACTTTTTGCATCAAAACCTCTCTATTTTCTCCAGATAGTTCTTCATTCAGCATGCCTTCTATGCCTATCATTGTTTTGCTATTTGGAGATACATAGCCTATAGAGCGCTTAGCCAATTCCCCGAAAGGTAATTTCCTTGAATTACTCTGAATTGTAATAAAGCCAGATTTATTTTTACCCAATTTAAATAGAGGTATCTCTCTTATTTTTTTGAAATCTTGAAACATGACATTCTTCGCTAGGAGAAGATGTCGTGCATTCGTATTTCTAGCTTGTTCCAAATAACTTTTCCATTCTGCTTTCGATTTTTCTGGTATATAATAAGAGAGTAGAAGACATAGGCTATCTATATGGCGCTTCCATACGGTGTCTGTAAGACCTTTCGCTTTGGTATCCATACGTAATTCAAACGTGGGTATAGTAGTCGCTAAAATTCGAGAGTCTTCTGTAAAAATATTTCCTCGTTCAGCCTCAATTTTCACCTGAAAGAGGGTGAGATCTTCGCCTAGCTTTTTCCAATAGCCATCATGTGCTGTCTGCAATTGCAGTATTTTGTATATAAATAATCCCGATATACAAATCAGAATGGCAAATACAAAATAAGCCCGACTTACTAAGTTAATCTTGTCGTTGATAATCTTTCTTTTTTATGGTCATTTTATATGGTGGCATATCGAGTTCTTGCAGTCCCATGGTATTCGCTCTAGGGAGTACCTCGGTTAATTTACTATCGTACATGAGATCTGATTTTATAGTCAGATAATCCCATCTTAGTTCTTTTAATTCTTTAGCTTTTTTATTTATATCTCTCACGAGCTGCTGTGCCATATGACTATTCCATATATAAATCATGCATAACAGGAAGCAGAAAAATAGAAATTGAATATTCTTAGATATTTTCTCAAATACCCTCTGAACCAATTCTTCTAAACTTAAATTTTTCTCTATTGTTGCCAAGAATTCACGAATTAATTTTTATTTTATCTTTTTCTTATTTGCGGTAAAGACATAATGACGATAGGTATACTTCAATTGGTTATATTTCAAAATTTCTTTTTTAAAGCTGAAGCGCAACAGATTTAGAGTTTAAGTATTATATTTTCGCTGACTCAATTACTCATTTTTAGATTATCAGCCTACTCTTTCCATTACTCTTAGCTTAGCGCTTCTACTGCGTGGATTTATTTTCAGCTCTTCTTCTGTCGGTCCTATTGGTTTTTTATTATATAATTTCCATGTCCAAACTGGTCTTTTTCCGAATATATCTGTAGTAGGTTCATCGTTGAATTCTCCATACTTCATAAAATTTTTCACTGCTCTATCTTCGAGCGAATGGAATGTAATTATGGACATTCTTCCGCCTACTTTGATATGTTTAGAACTAGTCTCAAGCATGCGCTCCAGCGCAGGTAGTTCCTGATTTACCTCTATTCTAAGTGCCTGATATATAGGGGCAGCATAACTTTCAAAGGTTCCAAACTGTATACTTCTTAATACTTCGTTCAGGTCATTGCTCTTCTGAAATTTCTGAGTCTGCCTTAGTTCTACTATTTTTTGAGCTAGTGTTTTGGCATTTCGCACCTCCCCATATCGCTGGAATATTTGTTGTAGCATTTCTTCGGAATAGCTATTGAGAACATCCTTAGCCGAAGTGGTCATGGATTTATCCATTCGCATATCTAAGTCTATTTCTGGTCGATAACTAAATCCACTCGCATCATTATTAAGCTGAAATGAGGATACTCCTAAATCAGCCAATACGCCATCAACCTCTTGGATACCAATAGCTAAAAGATAATCGCAGGCATGCTCAAAATTCTGATGTATAAGCATAAGTCGATCATCATCTATGCGATTTTGAAGTGCACTTTCGTCTTGATCAAATGCATACAATCTGCCCTCTGGTCCTAGCTTATCCAAAATCAACTTTGAATGCCCGCCACCACCATAGGTCATGTCTACATAGACACCGTTTGGTCGAATATGGAGGCCATCTATCGATTCATTTAAAAGAACACTTTTGTGATATTCCATTTTATCACGGATCTATAGTTTCTTCTTTGTCTCCCATGACACGCTCAGCCAATTCTTCGAATGAAGAACTATCTGATAGACTGATCATGCTGTTATATTTTTTCTGATCCCACAATTCGTAATAGTCTTTGACTGGTGTGAGTATAATGTCCTTTTTCATATCAGCAAACTCAAGTAATTGATTCGGGATATTGATTCGGTCACTTGCATCTAAAGAGCAGATGGTAGCTCCACTATAAAATTTCCTTACAAATTCTCGCTTCTCTCTATTGAAGGTGTTGAGTTTATCGACTTTGGCTTTAACCACTTCCCATACATCATATGGATATAGGGTAAGGCAGTTTTCAAAACCTCGATTGACTACGAATCGATGTGCGGCACTATCCGACATAGCCTCTTTCAAGGCTGTCGGAATTCTCATCCTTCCTTTGTCATCGAGTTTGATTACTATTTCTCCTAAAAATGCCATTTCAATTCTAAAATCTCCACAAAACTACACTTAATTTTTATTTGGTCCCACATTTTCCCACTAATTTTTCCATAAAAATTTACACATAATTAATAATCTATGTGGATTTAATGTTGATTATCTCTAGAACTATTATAAACAAAGAATCTAAAATATGGATAACTGAACTAGCATTTTCAGAGTCAGTGGATAAGTTCTATGCTATCGATAAACAATGAAGTGGCAATCGGTGGGTAAAATTTAATAGTTTTGTATTTAAATAATTAAAATCCACAATGAAAATAACCATTTGGCATAATAATGTCTGCTCCACCAGTAGAAAAGCGCTCGATTACCTGCAGAACCAAGGACACGAAGTCAGCGTTCGCAACTATTTAATTGAACTTCCTTCGATAGGTGAGCTCCAACAAGTGTTAGAAAAGCTACATCACGAGGCTCCATGCATATTAAGAAAAAAAGACAAGGTGTTTCAGGAAAAATTTGCGGATAAAACACTCTCAAATTCAGAGTGGATTCAAGCTATGCACGAAAATCCGTCGATTATTGACCGTCCAATTGTTATATCGGATAAAAAAGCCTGGCTAGCTAGACCATTTGAAAAATGGGTGACAGAGTTTAATACTATTTAGTAGATCTTTAGAAATTCCCAAGCTCTCTTTTCAGTCCAGAAGACCGAGCTCCATGACCAGAAACCAACATGTCCTCCAGAAACTGGTGCTTCAAAATGAATCAGAGTGCTTTTCTCAGCTAGCTCATAAGGAAAACAAGTAGGCGATAGGAAACTATCATTTTGCGCATTGACTATGAGCACAGGAACTTTGATATGTTCCAAATAGTATAACGAAGAGGATTTTTTCCAATAGTCAAAGGCGTCACGAAAACCGTGGATAGGAGCTGTAAACTGATTGTCAAATCCTTTGAAACTTTTAATGGTATCAAAATTTTCTAAACTGAGTTTGTCAGGATATTGTAAAACTTTTGCTTCAACCTTTTTTCTCAAACTTTTTAGAAAGCGACGCATATAAAATCGATTCCACCATTTGGATAGCAAACGTGAACTGCCTATCAAATCAAGGGGCACGGAAAAAGTCACTGCTGCTTTTATCCTAGAATCTAGGCCTTCTCTTTTTTCTCCCAAATATTTCAATGAGATATTTCCACCCATAGAAAATCCGATGAGATATATGGAATCAAAAAGAGATTTAGATAGCGCGTAGCGCACTATAGTATCTAGGTCCTCCGTATCGCCAGAATGATAAAATCGAAGTTGTTGATTTATCCTGGTGCCGCAGGACCTATAGTTCCATGCGAGCACATTATATCCATTGCTATGCATATATTTAGCCATTCCCTTCATATACCTTCGTCTAGAATTCCCTTCTAATCCATGAGAGAGGATGACTAGTTTGCGACTATCTTTTGCATCATACCAGTCAAGTTCTAAAAAATCATCATCGGGAGTTTCAATTTCCTCTCGTCTTGGTTTATGGAGATCTACTCTTCGCAGAATATTGGGCAGTATAGTCTGTAGATGACCATTTTTTATAAATGAATCATAAGATGAGGTCAGGACAGGCATAGTTTTAGTTAATATCTAAATATGTAACGACGGCAAAGTTAAAAAAGTTTTTTTCGATAGCTTCATATACTCGTAATTTCTAAAAATATATAAGAATAGGGCGGATTATGCATTTTGATTTATTATTGCTTCAGAATTAAATAAAATGATAAGTCAAGAAAGTGTATTGATAGCGCTCAGCAGAGTTCCTGAGCCAGATTTGAAGAAAGATTTAGTTACCCTGAATATGATTAAGGATATAGTCATCGATGGTCAAAAGATTTCTTTTACCATCGTACTGACCACGCCTGCTTGTCCACTGAAGGAGCTTATTCACAATAATTGTGTCAAGGAGCTCAAGGCTGACTTCGGTGAGGATATCGATGTTCAAATCGATATGACATCTAATGTCTCTTCTACGAGGAATAATGGTATTAATATTCTTCCGAATGTGAAGAATATAGTCTGTATATCTTCAGGAAAAGGAGGTGTAGGAAAATCAACCGTATCGGTTCAGCTAGCGCTGGCATTAAGTAAAATGGGTGCCAAAGTAGGCATTCTAGATGCTGATATTCACGGACCCTCTATCCCTATTATGCTAGGGCTGAAAAATAAAAAGCCGCTGACAAGAGAAATAAAAGAGAAAATTTATATCTTACCTGTAGAGTATAATGATAATCTAAAAGTACTATCCATAGGTTTTCTTATTGATGAGCGACAAGCTATCGTATGGCGTGGACCTATGGTTACCTCTGCGCTCAAGCAATTTATTAATGATGTTTTATGGGGAGATTTAGACTATCTCATTCTCGATATGCCTCCAGGAACGGGAGATGTTCAGCTGACTATAGCTCAGACGCTCAAGGTCACCTGTGCTGTGATCGTTTCTACACCACAAAAAGTAGCTATAGCTGATGCACGTAAAGCCCTCTCAATGTACCGAGTTCAGGGTGTAGAGATCCCTGTGGCTGGCGTGATAGAAAATATGGCTTATTTCGTGCCAGAAGACATGCCTGAAAAGAAATATTATATTTTCGGCACAGGCGGAGCTAAAAATCTAGCTACTGAATACGAAGTCGCATTCCTAGGCGAAGTGCCACTCACCGAAAACTTGCGTGAATCCGCAGACAACGGTCAAGAACTCTCCGCAGATAACCAAGTCGTTTTAGATAGTTTTAGCACTATAGCTCAGAATTTGGCTAGGGAGATATCGGTATTGAATAGCAAACAACCTAGTTCAAGCCTTTAGAGTCAGCTTTTTCTTTTTCCTTTCGCTTGATATACTTTATCTCAAAGTACTTTATAAAGCCTATTGGTATGATAATTATGAAGGAATATACAAGAGCATCATTTAAATATTTGATAGTGTCCGAATGCTTATCACTACATGCATGAATATAAGCATAAATAAAGGCTCCAAAAAACACAAGTAATGTCCAGAATAGAATAGACTTTATTCTTTCATGTGTTTTTCCTTCAAATCTAAAGTAGTAGTTTTTCATCTTGATAAATCCTTTGAATTAAAAATTCATAGTGCATTGTAATTAAAATTTCTACACTAACTTTCCTTATCTAAATATATGATGTTTTTCTTCCAATCCATCTTATAAAAATAGAAGCAACAGAAAAGAAGCAAGAAAAACCAATATTCTATTTCTGCCAGCCATGCTATAAACAAGCTTAACTTCATGACGTGGATGAATATAAACATATAGAGGAGGTAAAAGATGAGATTGGTGGTCTCGATATAGAGAGGTATTTTAGTGCTACCTAAAGCAGAAATACTATTAAATAAAACATTAGAGGAGGGTATGACGAGGTAGGCTAATAGTAGTGCGATGAGTGGCATTGATATCTGCTCTATGACTTGAGTATCGGTGGTAAATAGCGCCACAATAGGATATCTGAAGATAAAGGTAAATAGCGCCAGGCTAAGTAAAATGGTGTAATTCAACTTTGTGACCTTTAGCACAGATGGCAATATGAGGTCTATTTTTCTACTGCCTACCAATTGTCCTACTATAGTATTGGCAGTGCTAGCTAGGCAGAAACCTGGAATGGTAATAGCTGTAAAAATTTGCTTGAGCACCATGGATATAGCCAATTCTTTCTCCCCCATTTTCTCTATGAGGGAGAAAAAATAGACCCATGATCCGAGACTGAAGGCATGCAATACAACCATAGGCATAGCCAACCTCATGACTTCGCGAATCAGGTGAAATTGCAGTCTTTTGCGAATGAGCAGTTCATATTTTTGTATCAATCCGGATTGATAGCATAGGTATATAAGTAGCACCACCAAAGCGATAACCTCCGAGATAACCGTAGCTGAAGCACTACCTTTATATCCCATGGCAGGCGCTCCCAGTTTGCCAAATACTAGCATATAGTTTAAGATAATATTGGTCAAAGCAGCTAATCCTTGAGAATAAAACAACACCTTGGTCTGTCCTAGTCCTGTAAAAAAACCTGAAAACACCAGCGTCAGCATGACTATAGGCATACCTAGTGCACGAATAGAGCATATCTCAGAGGCTATCGTATGAATAGATTGGTTTTCGATAATATAACTGAGAAATAATCCATTAAACAGATAGAGTAAGAGCATAAGTACGATACCTATAGGAAATAAAACGACAATAGCATGCTGCACTATGGCACCGATATTAGAATAATTCGCAGCACCGAAATTTTGAGAAACCAAAATTTGTACACTTCTGGAAAAGCTCCATCCGATCATAATGATGACTAGTAAGAAAATATTAGCCATACCCATGCCATCCATGACTAAAGTACCTATCCTTCCCATGAAAGCGGTATCTGCAATGGCTGAAATAGACTCACTTATACCTCCTACCATGATAGGGATAGCTATGCGGAAAATTTCTTTATAACTTGGTATTCTTTCCATAACTTTGCAAAATAAGACAATATATAATATAATACACGTTTTTAATATCAACTCAAATCACCCATGGAGAATAAATTATTAAAAGTACTGCATGCATATCATCCTAGTGAGGAGATAAATTTTGAAAAAGCAGATATTCTTGTCTATCGTGATGCACTTATTCTTACTGGTTACGAAAAAATAGGTCAGCCTATGAGTGCTTTTGTTCATTATCAGTTTAAAGACTTAAATATTCCCGGGGTTTACTCTACCCAGATTCAGTTAGCGCTCGATCAGATCCCCGCTGCGTATAGATCGGCCGTGATAAAAAATGTATTTCACTGTGAGTCTACCTTCGTTCTAGTGCCTCAGACCGAACTTACTGGAATAGATAGCTATTCCGCATATAGAAGTGTCTATAATGATTCTGCAGAAAAACTTTTAATAGACGATTTAGATTCTATCCGTTCAAGAGAATTTTACAATTATCCTTTCCGAGTCTATAATGATTTGTTTTTCACTTTTGAAAATGTACAGTTTTTTTCCTGTCATAGACCTATCTTCGAAGTACTAAAGAGAAAGTCTCAAGGAAAAGATTTAGTTTTGGTTTCCATAAAGTCTAAGTTCTTAGAATTTATACTCTTTAGAAATGGCGAACTG
>Ga0078894_10000239_pt1 | contig 36880 bp, 33 predicted proteins | sample LauGreSu1BDMLBSD_2_FD_67506 | JGI IMG/M metagenome (GOLD analysis project Ga0078894, IMG submission 67506) | Freshwater lake microbial communities from Lake Michigan, USA - Su13.BD.MLB.SD (version 4) (version 4) | ecosystem: Environmental > Aquatic > Freshwater > Lake | place: Lake Michigan... | reverse complement strand
ACTGATTACTACGACCCCCAAAGCGAAGTCTGTTTATCGTGGTGTGACCCAAGCATCAAGATTGATTGGCCCATTCCGCTTGGCAAGCAGGCCTTGCTGAATGCCAAAGATACTGCTGGACTGTCTTGGGATCAAGCCCCAAAGTTCTATAGAGGTAACCCTTAGCAGTAAAACCAGAGTAGGGTGAATGCAAACAATACGATAATGCCCCTATGTCGATTCAGCAGTTAAATCCATTGCCCACAGTAAGTCCAGCAGATCAAGCGCCGAAGATTCTGCTCGTCAAACTCTCTTCCCTCGGGGATGTGCTACATAACTTGCCGATTGTGTGGGATTTGCGTAAGCGTTTGCCTAATGCCCAAATCGATTGGATTGTGGAAGAGGCTTATGTGCATTTGTTAGAACCCCTGAAAACAACAGATGCATTCAAAGGAATTGATCACATTATTCCGGTCGCCTTCCGGCGCTGGCGCAAGAGCTTATTCTCTATTCGAACGTGGCGTGAGTTTTTTGCGATGCGTAAACAATTACAAGCCACGACTTACGATGTTGTTCTCGAGACCCAAGGTTTATTGAAATCTGCTTTGGTGTGCGCACTCGCGAAAAAATCAAATAATGCTTTTGTTGCTGGCCTAGGCAATGCAACCGAGCATTCTGGCTATGAGCCACTAGCCAGAATATTTTATTCCCAATCGGTTCATGTCCCCCTAAAGTGCCATGCGATTGATCGCTCACGTTGGGTGATGAGCTCTGCCTTTGATTGGTCCGTGCTCAATCGCAATGAGGAGCCACCGCTGTTTTACCCCAACGATTTTATTGCGCAATTACCACCCCTGCTATTGGAGGGTCTCAAAAAAACAGCACAGGGAGCTCCAGCACCGTATGTGCTGTGCTTTCATGCAACGGCAAGAGCATCCAAACGCTGGCCCAATGAACATTGGGTTGAGCTGGGTAAGGTTTTATCAAGACAAGGTTATCAATTGATCTTCCCATGGGGTAGCCTTGAGGAGATGAAAGTCAGCGTCCTCATCGCCAGTCAAATACCAGGGGCGATTGTTCCCAGGGCATTTTTAATTGAGGAAGCATACTCATTAGTAGCCCACGCGGCCCTCACGATTGGTGTGGATACTGGGTTAACCCACTTATCAGCAGTATTAGGTAAGCCCACCGTAGAAATCTATTGCGATTCCCCCAGATGGAAGACCGAGGGCTATTGGAGCAAAGTAATTGCAAATCTGGGGGACTATCAAAGGAGCCCCTCGGTCGACGAGGTGCTAAGTGAAATGGGGCGACAAGGCGGAATTGTCAATTCTTAAAAAAAGTTAGTATTTACTAACAATATATTCTTGCGGACGCTTTCTTATATTTACTATCTTTATAGGCATTTAAGAATCGGACATATAAAATACGGACATACACATCGAGCATACAAGCCTAAATACCCCATTTGATGACTTCAGTAAATCCTGTAATTTTATGCGGCGGCTCCGGAAGAAGACTGTGGCCCTTGTCAAGGTCGGGGTTTCCCAAGCAGTTTTTGGCTTTGTCGGGCGACCTCAACAATAAAACCTTATTTCAGGAGGCGGTAGCCAGACTAAATCAGCTTCATACTGATACTGTGCAGCTAGGCGAAACCGTCATCGTTACCAATGAAGACCATCGCTTTTTAGTGCTCGAGCAACTGCGTGAAATGGATGGCGTTCAGGCAACTTTACTTTTGGAGCCAGCAGGGCGTAATACTGCCCCAGCATTGACCATGGCATCTCTATATGTAAAAGATGCAATAAGTGATGGTGAGAACGATCCTATTTTGGTGGTGACACCAGCCGATCAAAAAATTAAAGATGGCGATGCATTTACCCTAGCATTGCAAAACTGCATTTCCGTAGTTAAGAGTGACACAAGTAATCAAACGATCGCTATTTTGGGAGTTGCCCCAACGGGACCCGAGACAGGTTACGGCTACATTAAACGAGCTAATGACAAAGGTGAGTTTGACGAATATGCGGTGGAACAATTCGCTGAAAAGCCCAATTTAGAAACGGCTAAAGCATATTTAGAGGATGGTAATTACTTTTGGAATGGTGGGATGTTCGTACTCCGTGCTAGTACGTGGTTAGCGGCATTAAAGCAGTTTCGTCCCGACATATTAGATGCTACTCAGAAGGCATGGGAGAAAAGGACAGAAGATAAAGCCGACGGAACGCCGTTTATACGACCTGATCAAAATTTGTTTGAATCAATGCAAAGCGAGTCAATTGACTATGCGGTGATCGAAAAATGCCCTGATAGCTACTACCAAATTAAGATGGTGGAGCTCAATGCAGGTTGGAACGATTTGGGTGCTTGGAATGCAGTTTGGCAAGTGGGCAATAAAGATGCACAAGGCAATGTCACTAGTGGCGATGCCTTGCTTGGCGACACAACTAATTCATTGGTGCATGCCAGTAGTCGTTTGATTGCTGCCGTTGGTCTGAATAATATTATTGTGATTGAGACTGCAGACGCGGTTTTAGTAGCAGAGCGTAGCAAGAGCCAAGACGTAAAGCACATCGTGAATCAGTTGGAGGCACAGCAGCGTGAAGAGAAAAACCTGCATCGTAAAGTGGCGCGCCCTTGGGGCTGGTATGACAGCATTGATCAGGGTGAGCGGTTTAAGGTAAAGCGAATTCAGGTAAAGCCAGGTGCTAGTTTGTCATTGCAAATGCACCACCACCGCGCTGAACATTGGATTGTAGTCAAAGGTACAGCCGAAATTACCAATGGGGATAAAGTGATTATGCTGACCGAAAATCAAAGTACTTATATTCCGCAGGGGCAAACTCATCGCTTAGCAAATCCCGGCAAGACTACCTTAGAAATCATTGAAGTACAGTCGGGAAGCTATTTGAGTGAGGATGATATTGTGCGGCTTGAGGATACGTATGGACGGAGTTAGTCAAAGTTGCTGATATTTGTTAAATATGTAAATTATTAAAAAGCTGTATCAGTGTTAATAGTTTAATAAGAGAAGATTAATGAGTGAAAAACAAAAAGTTGCCTTAATTACCGGTATTACAGGCCAAGATGGCTCCTATCTCACTGAGTTTTTGCTTGAAAAAGGCTACATCGTGCATGGTATTAAGCGCCGCGCCTCTTCATTTAACACCGAGCGAATTGATCACTTGTATCAAGATCCTCATGTGAACTATCGGGATTTGATCTTGCATTACGGCGATCTGTCGGACACTAGTAATTTGATACGCATTATTCAAGAGTGCAAGCCCGATGAGATATACAATCTGGGCGCGCAAAGCCACGTAGCTGTCTCGTTTGAGTCACCTGAATACACCGCTGATGTGGATGGCATGGGAACTCTCCGAATTTTAGAAGCCATTCGGATTTTAGGAATGGAGAAAAAAACCCGCTTCTATCAAGCCTCGACTTCTGAGCTCTACGGCCTTGTTCAAGAAATCCCTCAAAAAGAAACGACCCCGTTTTATCCCAGAAGCCCCTATGCTGTCGCTAAGCTCTATGCCTACTGGATTGCCGTGAATTACCGTGAGGCGTATGGGATGTATGCCTGTAACGGCATCTTGTTTAATCATGAATCCAAGCGCCGCGGTGAAACTTTTGTTACTCGCAAAGTAACCCGCGGTTTGGCCAATATTGCGCAAGGATTAGAAGAGTGTCTCTATATGGGTAACATCGATGCCTTGCGCGACTGGGGCCATGCTAAAGACTATGTACGCATGCAGTGGCTGATGCTTCAGCAAGACAAGGCCGAAGACTTTGTGATTGCGACGGGCATCCAGTTTACGGTACGCGAATTTATTATTCGCAGTGCCAAGCTGCTTGGCATCACTTTGAAGTTTGAAGGTACTGCTGAGAATGAGAAAGCCATTGTTAGCAAAATAGAGGGCGATAAAGCCCCAGCCTTAAAAGTGGGTGATGTAATCGTTCAGATTGACCCCCGCTACTATCGTCCGACTGAAGTAGAAACCCTCTTAGGTGATCCAACTAAAGCCAAAGAAAAGCTAGGCTGGATTCCGGAGATCACCTTAGACCAAATGATTGAAGAGATGGTGGATAACGACTTGGATCAAGCTAAGCAATACGCCCTACTTAAAAAGCATGGCTACTCGGTAGCAGTGGGTAAAGAGAATTAAGCCAAGCAAATCAAAAACCATAAAAGCGCAATAAGTAATTCTGAAGAAAAGCACATAAAGAATATGGCTACCGATTTGAATACCAAGATCTACATTGCAGGTCATCGCGGCATGGTTGGTTCGGCGATTGTTCGAAATTTAGAGGAAAAGGGATTTACTAATATCATTACTCGTACCCATGCTGAGCTAGACCTTACTAACCAGGCTGCTATGCAAGCATTTTTTGAAACTGAAAAACCAGAGCAAGTCTATTTAGCGGCAGCCAAAGTAGGTGGTATTTACGCCAATAGCACCTTCCCGGCCGAGTTTATCTATCAAAACTTGATGATTCAAAATAATGTGATTCATCAGGCATTTACGAGTGGCGTTAAAAAACTCCTCTTTTTAGGCTCAAGCTGCATTTACCCCAAGTTTGCACCGCAGCCCATGAGTGAGGATGCCTTACTCACTGGAAAGCTGGAGTCGACCAATGAGTCCTACGCCATTGCCAAGATTGCAGGTATTAAAATGTGTGAGAGTTATAACCGTCAGTTTGGAAGCTCTCACGGAATCGATTACCGCTCCGTGATGCCAACTAACCTGTATGGGCCATGCGATAATTACCAACCAGAAAATAGCCATGTAATTCCAGCCCTAATTCGGCGTTTTCATGAAGCAAAAGTCAATAAACGGCCTGAAGTCGTGGTTTGGGGTACGGGAACACCTAGAAGAGAATTTCTTTATGTCGATGATATGGCAAGCGCTTCGGTGTTCGTGATGGAGCTGGAAAAAAAAATCTATGATCAGCAAACCGATCCGATGCAAAGCCACATTAACGTGGGTTTTGGTAGTGATGTGACGATTGCAGAACTGGCTAAAGCCGTTGGTCAAGCTGTCGATTACAAAGGCAAAATAAGTTTTGACACATCCAAGCCAGATGGCACAGCGCGTAAGTGGATCGATTCCAGTAAATTAAATAAACTAGGATGGAGTGCCAAAGTAGAGCTTGAGAAGGGTTTACTGTTGACCTATAGAGACTTTATAAGTTGAAGTATTTAAATTTCATTATGCAGGCTTTTTCATATTGCAATTCTAGAAAGCTAAAACAACAAATTTAAATGAATATTTTATTAACTGGCGGCTTGGGATATATTGGTAGCCACGTCGCTGTCGTCCTCACGCAAAATGGCCATGAAGTGACCATTGTTGATAATTTGTCTAATTGCAAAATTAGCGTATTAGAACGTCTAAAACTCATTTTAGGTAGTACACCTTACTTTCTTCAATGCGATATACGGAATAAGGCAATCCTTGAGAGGGTGATGAAAGAACGCAATATTGACGCCGTAATGCACTTTGCAGGATTAAAGGCGGTTAGTGAATCTGTACAACAGCCATTGCTGTATTACGACAACAATGTTGGCGGAACTATTTCATTGCTTCAGGCCATGAAATCATGCAATGTGAAAACGTTGGTTTTTAGTTCAAGCGCAACGGTGTACGGAACTCCTCATTATTTACCACTGGATGAAAAACATCCAACTAACCCGCAGTCACCCTATGGAAAAACAAAACTTCAGATTGAGGAAATATTAAAAGATCTTGCAGCATCTGATGACGTATGGAAAATTATCGCCCTACGCTACTTTAATCCTGTTGGTGCACATGATTCTGGGTTAATAGGAGAGGATCCGAATGGGGTCCCAAATAATTTAATGCCATACATCTCTCAAGTTGCGGTCGGTTTACTTGATTGTTTAAAGATTTTTGGAAAAGACTACGAAACATCTGATGGATCCGGTGTTCGTGATTATATTCATGTGTTAGATTTAGCGGAGGCGCATGTTGCTGCCTTACATTATTTGAGCATGACCTCGGACAATTTTTTGATTATGAACGTAGGAACCGGTGCTGGTTACAGCGTTTTTGAGCTAATTAGATTGTATGAGAGGGCATCTCTCAAGAAAATCCCTTATGAAATAGGACCAAGACGATCAGGGGATGTTCCCTCTTGTTATGCTAACGTAGATAAGGTGGCGTCAGCTATGGGGTGGAAAGCGAGCCGAAGTTTAAAAACTGCTTGTGAAGATACATGGCGCTGGCAAATTTTGAATAAAGGGGAAAAATTTAAATAAAATCAAAAAATTCTTTGGATTATTTCACAAAATTTTTCTATTATTCCCCAATTAGCTTTAGCTAACTTGAGTAATAAATTTGGCTCTTCTATTTTTTTAGGGGTAATCATTAGGTCTACAAAAAAAGAACAATTTTGCACTGAGCACCTCTAAGGAAACAACTTAGTGACTAGTGAAATTAGTTAGAACAATTTTTTTTAAATGTCGGCCTAATGGGTATTTTTCCGCTTAATTCAATTTTTGGTGCAGTTGGCTATTCATATAAAATTAGTGGATTAAGGATTTATAAAAATTGCAAATAATTAATATGAAACACATAAAGAATAAAATAGCCCTAATATATTTGTTTGCATCAAAAATTTTCTATGATGGTTGTTTCATCTGCATTAGATTCACAATGGTCTCCAAGAGTGAAGAATGATTGGCTCTAATGTATTATTTTAGTTTGAATTTTATCTGATGATGAAAGCTAATCCCGTTGTGACAATGCCATTATTTGTTCTGGCTGGCGGATTTGGTACAAGGCTTAGCTCCGTTCTTAATGGGTCGCCTAAAGCCCTTGCTTCTGTCAACGGTAAACCATTCCTTTTTTATCAGATCGAGCACTGGCTGCACCAAGGTATTAATTCATTTGTTTTTTTGTTACACCATCATGCTGATGCCATAATTAATTTCTTAAAAAAAGAAGAAGGCGGGTTGCTAAAAGACTGTAATATTCGTTACGTAACTGAGCCGTCGCCCCTTGGAACTGGGGGTGCAATAGCTTTCGCTATTAAAGTATTAAATTTTGAGGGTGATTTTTTGTTGGCTAATGCTGATACTTGGCTTGGATTAGGTTTTGATCAAATTATGAGTGCATCTTCCCCAGCAATTTTGGTTGTAAAGGTAAAAAATGTGGGGCGCTATGGCGAGGTTGTATTTGATCATAATCGGCTGGTTACCTCATTTATAGAAAAAAGAATCAACCAAAATGCTGGCTGGATCAATACCGGAGTTTCACGAATAAATGCCAGTTTTTTTAAAGGTTGGGACGGGCAGGCATTTTCATTGGAGAGTGTTACCTATCCTAAACTGGTTGCAAAACAAGTACTATCCGCGCTAACTTTGGATACGGATTTTATAGATATTGGCACTCCCGAGGACTACACTAAGTTTTGTCGATGGGTTGAATCTAGAAAAATGGTTGGATTATAGATATATGGATCAATATCAGATACTTGGTAAGGCGACCATAAAAGACGCTTTGTTAAAAATAGAGAGTAACCATCATGGAATTATTTTTCTAGTAGATGAGGTTGGAGCAGTTTTTGGTGTGGCTACTGATGGTGATATACGCCGTAAATTGGTTAAAGAGGGATCATTGGAGGACCCAATTAGTTCTTGTGCCAACACAAATTTTGTTTGGGCCGATTTGAGGACGCCTCGCGAGATTTTGCTTAAGCAGTTAGATCATAAAATCAGGGCAATTCCAATTTTAAATATCGACAAACAGATCATCAATGTTGTGAGTCGCAGTTACTTGCCAGCCTTAACCGAAGAGCGCATTTATGCTCGGGCTCGTTCTCCAGTTAGGATTAGTTTTGGGGGTGGCGGATCAGACTTAACGCATTATTTTGAAACTGCTTCCGGTGCAGTCATCAATGCAACTATTTCCCTATACAGTCATGCAGTAATTCGGATTCGCGATGATAAGCGCATTGAGATTTATTCTCGTGATTTGAATGATTTTTTGATTGCGGAAAGCTTACAGGATGCATTAACTCGGAAAAGTAATTTTGGACTTATTCAAGCGATATTAAAAATTGTGGAGCCTGAATTTGGATTTGAGCTATATCTTCATTCTGATTTTCCTATGAATTCGGGGCTTGGCGGATCAGCGGTTATATCCGTAGCTATATTAGGTTGCTTTAATCAATTTAGACAGGATAAGTGGGACCTTCATGAGTTGGCAGAGCTCGCCTATCAGGCTGAACGTCTATATTTTGGAATAGCAGGCGGCTGGCAAGATCAATATGCAACTGCCTTTGGCGGGATAAATTTTATGGAATTTAGGATGGAGCAAAATATTGTTCATCCATTACGGATCCCAACAGATACTTTACTAGAGTTGGAGGAAAGCTTGGTGCTTTGCGATACTGGGAATTCTCATGATTCTGGGAATATTCACGAGGACCAACAAAGACATATGCAACAAGAGAATGTGCTGAAAAAAGCCCAATCTATTGTCGACATAACATATTCAATACGCAATCATTTATTGCGTGGTAGATTATTTCAGTTTGGACAATTATTAAATGAATCTTGGCTATTAAAGCGCCAATTAAGCAACAAAATTTCCAATGCTTTTCTTGATCATATTTACGATGGTGCAATGGAACATGGCGCTATTGGGGGAAAGTTGTTAGGTGCTGGAGGCGGTGGTTTTTTTCTCTTTTATGCACTCCCTTTCGAGAGGCAACAATTAGTTAAATGGCTGGAATCCAAGGGATTAAAAGTTCATCCATTTCGTTTCGAATCAGAGGGGTTAAGAGCCTGGTCTGTTCGGGAAAGTAAACATAATCAGGAAGAATAAATTATGAAGATTCAAATTGGTAATTTTGAAATAGGGAGAGGGCGTACTTTCATCATTGCTGAAATTGGTAATAATCACAACGGTAGTTATGATCGCGCCATTCAGATGATTGATCGAGTTGCCGAACTGGGAGTTGATTGCGTTAAATTTCAAATGCGCAATTTTGATAGGGTATATCGTAAGCGTACCCTGAGAAAAGATGGTGAGGATTTAGGTACTGAATATATCTTAGATTTATTGCATCGCTTTGAGCTAAGTGTTGATGAGCACAAAAGACTTGCAGAGTATTGCTCTCGTAAAGGTATTTTGTATCTTTGTACTCCTTGGGATGAAAGCAGTGTCGATACTTTGGAGAAATTTGATGTTCCCGCCTATAAGGTAGCCTCTGCAGATTTAACTAATTTGCCTTTATTGGAAAAATTAATAAGCACTAGAAAGCCTTTAATTCTTTCTACCGGTATGAGCAATTCCAACGAAGTTCGGTGCACTGTTGATTTTTTAAATCGAAGAAATGCTGATTTTATTTTGCTACATTGCAATAGTACCTACCCCGCACCATTGCATGATATTAATCTGAAGTGGATTGAAGAATTACGTAAGATTCACCCTTTGGTTGGCTATTCTGGACATGAGCGTGGAATTAATGTCTCTCTTGCCGCTATTGCGCTTGATGCTTGTGTTATTGAGCGCCATTTCACCTTAGATAGAGATATGGAGGGACCTGATCATGCTGCCAGCCTGACCTATCTTGAATTTAAACGCATGGTTGAAGGTATTCGCGAGATAGAAGAATCACTCGGCATCGGGGGCGAACGTCAATTATCTCAAGGTGAGATGATTAATCGTGAAAATTTAGCAAAAAGCTTAGTGGCAACAAAAAATCTAGTTAAAGGAACAGTTTTATCTTACGAGCATATAAAAGTGAGGAGTCCTGGTAAAGGTTTATCGCCTCAATATTATGAGGCCTTGTTGGGTCGAATTCTACAGCATGATATGTCAGAGGAAGATTTTTTTTATCAATCAGATTTACAAGACAAGCGCATTGAGCCAAGAATTTATAGCTTTACTCGTCCTTGGGGGGTTCCAGTTCGTTATCATGATTTTTGTAAATACAACGCAATGATTAAGCCCAATTTTTGGGAATTTCACCTATCCTATTCCGATTTGGAATTGGATCCCGCACAATACTTAGATGGACCATATCTAGCAGATCTAGTGGTTCATGCGCCAGAATTATTTTCAGGTAGTCGTTTGATGGATCTGGCGACGCCTGACAATGAATACCGTAATGATTCGATACGTGAGACTCAGCGAGTTATTGATATTGTCCGAAATTTAAAACGATTCTTTCCCAATACTCAGAGACCTCCAATCGTTGCAAATATCGGTGGTTTTACAATGGATGCTCCTTTGCCGGCATCTGAAATATATGGCTATTATGAGCGCTTTGCCGATAGTCTCAACAAATTAGATGTCGATGGAGTTGAGCTTATTCCCCAAACTATGGCTCCCTTCCCATGGCACTTTGGTGGTCAACGTTACCAGAATTTATTTGTCCAGATCGATGAGATTGTTGAGTGGTGCAAGAAACTAAATCTGCGAATGTGTTTTGACACATCACACTCCCGTCTGTCGTGTAACTATTTTGGTACTAACTTTTATGAGTTTGCTGAAAAAATTGCCCCATATTCTCTACATTTGCACTTAGGCGACGCAAAGGGATTGAATGGAGAGGGGCTTCAAATTGGCGAGGGAGACATAGATTTCACACGTTTGGGTTTAATTTTAAAAAATGGCTGTCCCAGTGCAACTTTTATACCTGAAATTTGGCAAGGACACAAAAATGGTGGCGAGGGCTTTTGGGTTGCCTTAGATCGCCTAGAAGATCGGTTATGAGGAATATACTCGGGGATTAAATCATCAATAAATATGAAAAAAAGTGGTATATAGGGATTAGAAGTTAATCAGTCAAATTGAACCGCCGACGATATGGAACATACGTAGTCGTAAGTCTGAAAAATTATTTTTGCCGGCGATAAGAGAAACTTTGCCGATGCTTACACTTATAAGCAGGGACCATATCAAATTTTATGTTAAAACGATCTCCGATGTCATTATTGGCTCTTATAACAAATGCTTGGACGATCAGTTCGATTGGCAAATATTAAGCTACGATAGATATTTCGCAGGAGAGTCCCTGGGGTGAGGATAAGGCTGAAGATATTTTTATTGCCATCATAAAAAATTTGGGCAAATTTTTGAAACGCAATGGAGCAAGTCAAGCAGCTCGGTTTGACCACATTCGCATTTATATAAATCGGGTCGTGTTAAGTTTGTTAATATAATAGTATCTTTAGGGTGTCATCTAATGAAAAAGTAGGCACTCATGCATGACGTATTAGTATTGGACATATCATATGTGGTGTAGTCGATCAGCGTTATTTTGTGGATGCTCATAAAGTGCCTACTATATTTGCTCTAATCCCAGCTCGTGCGGGTTCAAAAGGTGTGCCGCACAAAAATATCCGAAAGCTTGGTGAACATCCCCTGATAGAATGGTCCATTGCAGCTTGTAATAAAGCGACATCGATTAGTCGCACGATAGTTTCTACCGATTCTATGGAATATGCGCAAATATCCAAGGCTATGGGGGCTGAAGTTCCCTTTTTGCGCCCTACTGAGTTTTCGGGAGATCGCTCGACTGATTACGATTTCATCAAACATGCGTTAGATTGGTTCGCAGTTAATGACTATGAGCCTGATTATATCGTGCATATCCGACCAACAACACCATATCGCGCATCTAAAATTATTGATTGCGCCGTTGAGACTTTTATAAATAATCCTAATGCAACATCCCTAAGATCAGTCCACCCAATGTCAGAATCCGCTTATAAGACTTTTGAAATTTCTCCAGGCGGTCAGCTCAAGCTAATTGCTTCAGACAGCACTGCGCTGGATACTGCAAATAATGCTCGGCAAGACTTTCCATTGACCTACGTTGCTAACGGATACGTTGATGTACTTTCAACACGCTTCATCAGAAAGGCGCAACTGATTCATGGAAACCATGTAATTCCGTTTATTACCCCTGTGGTTAGGGAAGTTGACACTGAGGATGATTTTGCATATCTTGAATTAGAGTTAAATAAAAACCCAGAATTTGCAACACGAATCTTCAAATAAAAGAAAATTATGGCTGGATATGCTTTTTCAATGAACCCACAAGATGTTCCCAAGATTCATACGGAACATCGCCTCATCAATACTGCGATACCGGCGCCAGGGACTACTGAAGTTTTTTCTAGATTAGATAAAGTTGAATCTCGATCAATGCATGGCCAGCTTCCATTAGTATGGGATAAGGCAGTTGACTTTAGCGTATTTGATATTGCTGGTAATAAGTGGATCGATTTTACATCCACAATTTTTGTTGCAAATGTAGGGCATTCAAATCGTCGAGTTACAGCCGCAATTCAGGAGACGCTGAGACATCCTTTGTACAGCTGTTATGCTTACGCAAACCCAGTTCGAGCCCAATATCTCGAAAAACTTATTGCTTTTGTTGGAAAGCCGTTTGAGAAGGCTTTTCTAATGTCTGCCGGTACCGAGGCAACTGAAGCTGCTTTGAAGTTGATGCGAATGAATGGCCAAAAGATCGGCAAAAGACGGCGTGGTATTGTCTGTATTGAAAATAACTGGCATGGTCGCTCACTTGGGGCCCAGATGATGAGCAGTAATCTTGGCCAACGCGCTTGGATCGGTTACCAAGATGCAGATATTCACCATATATCTTTTCCCTACCCATGGCATTTAGATTTTCTTAGCGGCGAAGAGTTTCTTCTTCAGGGATTAAGGGAGTTGGAAGCTAAAGGCATTGACTTTTCACAAGATATTTGTGGTTTTATGCTCGAAACTTTCCAAGGTTGGGGCGCTGTCTTTTATCCCGCAGACTTTGTGAAGGCAATCGAGAAGGTCTGTCGTAAAAATTGTATTTTGTTAGCATTTGATGAAATGCAGGCTGGTTTTGGACGTACAGGTAAGAAATTTGGATTTCAGCACTATGATGTAATCCCTGATTTAATATGTGCTGGAAAAGGGATGGGTGGTGGCGTGCCTCTATCGGGCGTCATTGGGCGATCAGACATTATGGACCTTCCAGACATTGGGAATATGAGCAGTACTCACTCTGCTAATCCCCTTGTATGTGCAGCTGGGTTGGCGGTTTTAGAAGAGTTGGAATCTCGCAATCTTGTAGAAGAAGCCGAGCGAAAGGGTAAGCTATTTCGGATTGGATTAGAGGCAATTCAAAAAAAATACCCAGATCGAATTTCATGGATTCTTGGTAAGGGTATGATCATGGCTATGCTGTTTCAGGATCCTACTACGGGAAAGCCTGACTCCTCATTTACAAGTCGAGTAGCCGAGCGATGCATGCAAAAAGGGGTGCTTGTTGTACACACTGGCCGTGAGTCGATTAAGTTGGGACCGCCTATAACAATTACCGATGAAGCCTTGCTCGAAGGGGTGGTCGTCTTGGACGAGGCGGTCGCGGAAATCATAGCCGAGGACCATTTATGATCCGAGCGATTCGCCATACGGGACTGGTGGTGTCCGATCTGGATCGAGCGCTACATTTTTGGTGCGATGTGCTGGGCTTCAAGCTTACTCGCCGTATGGATGAAGCAGGCTCGCATATCGATGCCATGATGGGGCTTAATGATGTCCGTGTGATCACCGCCAAACTCACTGCGCCTGATGGGGGCATGCTAGAGTTGCTTAAGTTTGATTCCCACCCTAGTCAGCCATGCTGGATAGGGCAGCCTTATTCGACGGGTTTCACCCACATTGCGCTCACTGTAGATGATCTTGATGCAATCATGCCTCAGCTCACCGAAGTTGGAGTGATCTTTCCTGATGCGCCTCAAGTATCTCCTGACGGATACACCAAGGTGACTTATGCACGGGGGCCGGAGGGTATTCTTCTTGAATTGGTTCAGGTGATTGGGAATTGAGGATGAGGCCCATGTCAAAGCTGTATCCTATTCTAAGGCTCCTTATGCCGCCAATCATCTTGAAGATGCGCCAGGACAGGCTCCGCAGTCGGCATTTGCTGGGCCCATATGCCACAGTCGAGGAGGCTCTGTCGCAGGTGAAAAAAGATGCTTTCAAAGGAGATGTGTGGGAAAAACATACAAATAAAAAATTGCTGGCTCCTAAAAATATCGACAAAGACATTCTTCCTCAGCATCAAGTAGTTTTAGCGACACTTGTTGGTCAGTTGTCGATTTCTAGGCTTCCCTTGGCTAGATCCTTGAAGATCGTTGACTGGGGTGGAGGGGGGGGAGCTGTTCGACATCGTCACGTCTGGAGCCACTTCATTAGCAAAGCTGGAATATATTGTGGTTGACAATACTAGATTAATCCAGGCTGGAAAGCGGGTGCGACCAACTATTAGGTTTGTGGACTGCGATGACGATCAAGCGGTTTTTCACGAGATTCAAGATGTGGACCTCATGTTTATTAGTTGCGCGCTTCATTACATCCCTCAATGGGAGAGTTTTATTCAACGAATTTTAAAGCAATACCGACCTGGCTTGCTCTATATCGCCCGTCATTACAGCCCTGATGTGCTTAATGCGCCGGCGTTAGCGACACAAAGGATATACACAGGATCAGATTATGCGGGAGAGGCAGTTCTGCATCTGTTGCCAGAGAGGCTGCTGACTCAACAATTATCGGCCAGTTATCATAAGGTTCTTTCTACCGTGAATAGTATCCCAGATTATTTCCCTTCAACATTTGACGCTCTGAATATTCGAGAACGCAACATCTTGTTTCGCCGAAAAAGTGATTGAGCTTGACTCCGACATGACTTCAAATGCTAATTGCCCCTTGTGCGGAAAATCAACATACAGCGTTTTGGCAAATCAACTTCGACGCGGTAACGGTAAGGTTTGCTACTGCGGTCTTTGTCAGCACGGCTTTCTTGTCCAACAATCAGTTGTTGATGCAAAAAAATACTACGCGGAGTTATATAGACAAGAATACTCGCACAATGCGGATGTTACAGCCACTAATGCAAACGAACTTTTTGATGTCTATCACAACTTCCAGCATGATCGGCTGAAGAGTATTGAACCTTTTTTACGGCTGAATATGCGCCTTCTTGAAGTCGGCGCATCCGCGGGACAGTTCTTGGTACACATCAAGGATAAGGTTGCGAAGGTCAACGCCATCGAGCTCGATGAGGCGTGCTGCGAATTTCTGCAACGAGTCCATGGCTTTGATGCCGATGCCGAGCATCTTGAAAAGTCCCGCTTTGCTGGAGAGCGCTATGACATCGTATGTGCTTTTCAGGTGATGGAACATGTTGACGACCCGGTGACTTTTCTCAAGACGTTAAAAGAAGCTACATGCCCTGGCGGCACTTTGTTCATTGAGGTCCCGAATCTTAGAGATCCTCTCCTGTCAATTTGGGATGTACCGACCTACCGAAATTTTTTCTATCACACGGCACATTTGCATTACTTCACCGAATCATCCTTGCGCTTGGTGGCTCTAAGGGCAGGCTTTGCTGCAGATCAAGTAGGGATCAGTTATACTCAAGATTACAACCTGCTAAACCATTTGCACTGGATCATGAATGATGGGCCTCAGGCTAACTGCCTCATTGGGCTAAGCGAGATAGAGCTTCCTGGGGTAGACAAGGAATTGTCTGCTTGGCTTACGCAGGAAATGAAATCGCTCAACGAGCGCTATATCGCGCGCCTCGTAGTAAAAAAGAGTTGTTCTAACATGATGATGACGCTCCGTAATGAATGAGCCTATAGGATTCATGCAAGGCCGGCTCTCCCCGCTCGTGGACGGGAAGACCCAGGCTTTCCCGTGGGAAAACTGGCGAACTGAATTCCCCGCTGCTCAGAAGCTCGGACTGCACATAATGGAGTGGACGTTGGACCAGGACCGTCTGTACCAGAACCCGTTGCTGACATCACAGGGTCAACAAGAGATTCGCGAGCTTTGCGCGCGCCATGACATGATTGTGCCGTCCATGACGGGGGACTGCTTCATGCAGGCTCCGTTCTGGAAAACTAGTGGTAAAGCTCGAACCAACTTGCAGTCAGATTTTCTGGCTATTGCTCGTGCTTGTGCTGCAGTAGGTATCCGGATGATGGTCATACCGTTAGTTGATAACGGGCAGCTGGAGACCTCGGAGGAAGAGAATATCTTGGTCGATTTTCTTTTGGAACAAAGAACATTTCTAGATCAACACAATTTGCAGGTGTTATTTGAATCAGATTATGCACCAACTGAATTGGCACGATTTATAGGACGACTGCCATCCGATAAGTTTGGTATCAATTACGACATCGGTAACAGTGCTGCTTTAGGCTTTAATCCAAGCGAAGAATTTTCAATATATGGAATGCGTGTAGTTAATGTACACATCAAAGATCGCATTCTCGGCGGTACTTCAGTACCATTAAAAGCTGGTACAGCTGACTTTGATGCCGTGTTTGTCGAACTTGCTAGGCAAAATTATTTAGGAAACTTCATACTTCAAACCGCGCGTAGCCTTGGTACAGATCATGCCGAAGTTTTAGATAATTACCGAAAAATGACATGTAAGTGGATTAAAAAATACTTTGATGGCGCACATTATTTCTAAAACCCTAAAGCAATATTCCGTAATTACTGACTATTAAATTATGCACCTTGATCTTTCTGGAAAAGTAGCACTCGTAACTGGCTCCTATAAAGGTATTGGTTTCGGGATTGCGCAAACACTCCATACCGAAGGGTGTTTAGTTGCGCTGAATGGACGTAATTCAAAAGGTGTTTCAACTGCGACTGCTAAACTTTTTGGCTCAATCGGTGTCGTGGGCGATGTTACTAAAACTAGTGACGCACAACGACTCGTTGCTGAAGTTGTTAAGACATTCGGGCGCCTAGATATTTTAGTATGTTGTGTTGGAAGCGGAAGATCCGTGCCCCCTGGTAAAGAAAATGCCAATGAATGGAATCGTGTATTTGCAACGAACTTGTGGAGTGTAACTAATATCGTTGAGGCTGCTCAAGAGGCATTAACTGCATCTAAGGGGGTGATTGTATGTATCTCATCTATCTGTGGAGTAGAGGTCATAGATGGCGCCCCTATAACTTATTCTGCCGCAAAAGCAGCGCTAAATGCTTATGTACGAGGCATTTCGCGTCCTTTGGGGAAGGAAGGCGTGCGAATAAATGCGATTGCCTTGGGTAATATTCTTTTTGAGGACTCGGTTTGGTCACATAAACTGGTCGAGGATAAACTTGCGGTTTTTTCGATGTTGAAAAAAGAGGTCTCCCTCGATTGTTTTGGTAGTCTGACTGATGTGGCAAGTCTTGTATCGTATTTGGTATCCTCCCGAAGTGGTTTTGCGACCGGCGGAGTCTGGACGCTTGATGGTGGGCAAGTTCGCTCATGAATAAAGCTTTTTCTTGAGGAAAAATTGCAATATGCCGTTTGAGAAATTTGATTTGGCGGGTAAAACCGGGCTTATTACTGGGGCAGCTGGTTTGCTTGGAATGGAGCATGCAGCAGCTTTGCTGGAAAGTGGGGCTAAAGTAGTTTTAACAGATATTGATGATGTTCTGTTAAAAGCTGCATACAACAGATTGGCAAAAAATTATGATCCAGCAAATATTCTTATGAATGTCATGGATGTATCCCTGTTAGAAAGTATACGCAGGGTTGCTGAGCAACTTTGGCAGGCTAATGTTCGAATTGACATTTTAATAAATAATGCGGCCATTGACCCAAAAGTGAATGATTCGCATGGTGTTTTTGAAAGTTCCCGCTTAGAAAACTTCCCTATCGATCAGTGGAACCTTCAGGTAGCGGTTGGGTTAACCGGAGCATTTTTATGCAGTCAAGTATTTGGTGCTGCAATGGCCAAAGATGGTAAAGGCGGAATCATTTTGAATATAGCCTCCGACCTTTCAGTTTTCTCACCTGATCAACGTTTATATCGCAAAACGGAATTGCCAGATGATCGCCAGCCCGTCAAACCTGTGACATATTCGGTAATCAAAACCGGCTTAGTTGGTTTAACTCGGTATTTGGCGACCTACTGGGCCGATAGGGGTGTGCGTTCAAATGCATTGTCACCAGGCGGAGTTTTTAATGAACAAGGGGAAGATTTTGTCAATAGATTATCTTCATTGATTCCATTAGGGCGTATGGCGAAGCGAGATGAATATAGGTCGGCAGTACAGTTCCTTTGCTCGGAAGCATCTTCATACATGAATGGACAAAATATCATTATGGACGGGGGGCGTAGCTCCTGGTGATATAAAGTTTTAAATGAAATGCTAATTGATTTGATAGGAGCAACATGAAAGCTGTGATACTTGCAGGGGGCTATGGCACTCGTCTTGCTGAGTTGACCAAAGAAGTCCCCAAACCCCTAGTTGAAGTCGGAGGACGGCCGATTTTATGGCATATTCTTAAAATCTATGCAGCTCAAGGACTGAACGAGTTCGTTATTGCATTAGGGTATAAGGGTCATCTGATCAAAGACTATTTCCTTAATTACCACGCTCGCAACTCAAATGTTACTGTAGATTTAGGTACTGGACAGACGATATTCCACGGTGGTGATTTACTTGACTGGAAAATTACCTTGGTGGATACCGGTGGGGAGACTATGACGGGTGGTCGTATTCGTCGTTTAGCACCTTTTTTGGGTCAAGAGACTTTCATGATGACCTATGGGGATGGCGTCGCTGATGTTGATTTGCAATTATTGCTAAGGTACCATCGACTGAAAGGTGGACTTGTGACTGTGACAGCGGTGCATCCTACATCCCGCTACGGCAAGCTAGAGCTGGACTGCGATGGAAAGGTTCAGCGTTTTTCTGAAAAGCCAGAGTTTGTTGAAGACTGGATCAATGGTGGATTCTTTGTCATGGAGCCAGCCTTTTTGGACTTAATTTCTGGCGATGATGTAATTTTAGAGCGTAAGCCACTCGAGATTGCGACTGAATATGATCAGTTTCATGCTTACCGCCACGATGGTTTTTGGCACTGCATGGACACTCTTCGTGATCGTCAACACCTGAATCAGCTTTGGAGTACTGGTAATGCCCCTTGGAAGATCTGGTGAGATTAGTTAGTTTGACAACCCCAGTGCTAATAATAGCTTATCGGCGTCAGGACACGACCCGAAAAGTCTTAGATATTTTGCGTCAGGTGAAGCCTCAACGGCTTTATGTGGCATGTAATGCCCCATGTCCTGATCGGCCAGAAGAGGTGTTGCAGTGCGTAGAAGTAAGAAGCCTATTTAACGAGCCGGGTTTGGCTTCAGAGGTGCGTTGCCTGTTTCGCGAGAAGCACCTGTCAGCCCGGGAGTCTATCTCTGGGGCAATCTCTTGGTTTTTTGAGCATGAGCAGCAAGGCATAATTCTAGAGGATGATTGTGTGCCATCTCTGAGTTTTTTTCGCTTTGCTGAGGAGTTGCTAAATCGCTATGCTGATGATCAGCGAGTAGGTATGATTTCCGGAAATAATTTTCAGTTTGGCCTGCGTCGCGGAGAAGCCAGCTACTATTTTTCTCAGTACTGCCATATTTGGGGCTGGGCAACTTGGCGCGACCGCTGGGCAACGTATGATGTAACTATGCATTTATGGCCAGAGCTTTGCGAAGAGGTGTTGGGCGGGCTGGAAAGTACATTGCAACGGGCATATTGGGGAAATATTTTTGACCGCACTTATTCTGCAAATATAGATACTTGGGACTATCAGTGGTTATTTTCTAACTGGATCAATCACCGTATCAATGTGGTACCTCAGGAGAATATGGTGAGCAACATTGGATTTGGCAGTCAAGCCTCTCATACTCGCAACCTGACGAGGGTGGCGAACTTGCCAGTGCATGAGTTACATTTTCCGTTGCAACATCCGAATGTATGCTTGCCAGATAGGGAAGCTGATCGATATACCTTTAAGGCTTGTTATCAACCAAGCTTGAGCGGCATGGTTCGCTATGCGCTTAGAAAAATTGGTTTATGACTCAAGGAACTTGAGTAATCATCTTGCCATCATGGAAATCATTTTTGATCCTCAAATATTTTCCCTTCAGAAATTTGGTGGAATTTCTAGGTATGTTTCGGAGTTGGCTTTAAGTATATTTAATTTGCGACAGACTGGGGTTGAGATCTTTTGTCCGCGTTATTCTAGTCAGTATTTAAAGTGGGTTCCTCCCGGTGTATTCAGTAACGGAGAGGATGTATCGGAAAAGCGCATGTGGAGTTATAGGCGTTTTTTTTATACAGAAAGTAATCTTGCCTTATATATAAGGCGATTAAAACAAAAGCAGTTTGATGTTACACATCACACTTATTACTGGCCCCTGCCAGACAAGCTTCCGGTCCGTGCGAGAGTAACAACTATTCATGACATGATTGATGAGATTGTCGTCCCAAATCCAGTCAAGTCACGGCTTAAACTTAGATCTGTCCAGCAGGCTGACCACGTAATCTGTGTGTCGAATTACACACGCAGCCTTTTACTTGATTTATATAACGTTTCCCCAGAAAAGGTGTCGGTGGTATATTTGGGAAAACCGGAGATCAAGAGAGAAGGTGTAAGGTGGGCTATAAAAGAGAGACCTTATATTCTCTTTGTGGGGTCACGAACTGGATATAAAAATTTTTACCGCTTGCTTACAGCTTACACAACTTCGAGAAATTTGAAGCGCGATTTTAGGATTGTATGTTTTGGTGGTGGCCCATTTACAAGCGATGAAATGACAATTTTTATTGACCTCAAGATTGCTCAAGATGATATGGTACATTTAAATGGTGATGATATGCTGCTACATTCAGTGTATCGGGGAGCAGCTCTATTTGTTTACCCCTCTCTATGCGAAGGGTTCGGTCTACCACCTTTGGAGGCAATGGCACTCGGTACCCCTGTAGTATGCAGTAATGTTACATCAATTCCCGAAATTGTGGGAGGTGCTGGCGAATATTTTGAGCCAGTCGAGATAGATTCAATAAGACATGCTATTGAAAATGTGCTTTACTCTGATATTCGGAGGCAGGAACTAACTAAGGCTGGTTACAAGAGGGCCGCTAGTTTCAGTTGGGAAAAATGCGCGAGTGAAACTCTCGGTATCTATAGTACGATTATCTAAAAAATGGGTATAAATTGAATAAATCCCTTCCTGACGATAATAATCAGGTACTGAAAAGTACCGAGTTGACTGCTATCATCGGTAGAGAGAAACTCGACCTCCTAGCGGATGTTGTTGGGCGCGAAGGTTGGTTGGATTATCGCAAGGAATATGATGCAGCAGCTAACTTAGAAGTCGTTACCGACTATCCGCTGCAGATTGATTTCGAGCTAAATGCATCATGCAATCTGCGTTGCCCTATGTGTCCAATTTCAGCGGAATCGCCCAAGGGCAAAGGTAAAAGCACATGGTTCTCACTTGACCTTTACAAGCAAATTGTTAGCGATGGCGTTAAACGCGGTTTACGAGCGATTAAACTTAATTACGTTAATGAACCATTGATACGTGATGATTTACATGATTTCATTCGGTTTGCGCGAGAAAATGGCGTCATTGATGTTTACCTCAGTACAAACGGTATGCTGATGACGCCTAAGGTTATTAATAAATTGATTGAGGCCGGGCTTACGAGAATACAAATTTCTATTGATGCTCACTCAGCCGAGGTGTATGACCAAGTTCGCCCTGGCGGCGATCTTTATAAGGTTCAAAAAAATGTGGAAAAGCTCATGGCAATTCGTAAGGAAAGGTCCAGCGTGACCCCTCTAGTACGCGTTAATTTTGTGCGCACAGAGCTTAATGAGGGGCAGCTACCAGAATTTGTCGCTTATTGGAAAGATCGCGTCGATATGATTGGTATTCAGGAATTTGTTAAGCCACCCAAAGCATCAGGTAAGTTGATTAGTCGGACTACCGAGCACAAACGGGTAAGAGGTTTTCGGTGCTCATTTCCATTCAAGCAGTTGGTAATTACTAACGAACAAAATATTCTTCCATGCTGCACTTTCTGGGGAGAGCACATTAAGCTTGCTAAGTGTGAAACTCCAGAGTCCGTGGCTTTAGCATGGAATAATGATAAGATGAAACAGTTGCGTAGAGTTCATGAGAGCGGCGAGTACTGGCGCATAGAGACGTGCCGTCAATGTGTTGAAGGTGGTTTAGTTACCTAATGTTGCAATGACTGTTACCGTCGGAATCCTGCGACGAGTCTCTGATTTGCTGTCGCTTCGAGACAGACAGGTCCTCTTTATTTTGCTACTAATGTCGATGGTGTTTGCCTGTATTGAGGCTGTTAGCATTTCTTTAGTCATGCCATTTATCTCTTTGGCTACTGATTCAGAAAAAGCTATCGAACATGGAAGTCTCTCTGTAATATACAGCTGGCTCGGATCTGGCTCCACACAGGATTTTGCGTTGGATATGGGGATAACGCTAGTGATCTTTTACCTACTGCGCGGCATCTTTGTAATAAGTTACACCTATGCCCTGAACCGCTTCACTTGGGGGCAATACTACGACTTGTCAATACGGCTTTTATCAAAATACATGGCGCTATCCTATAAGGAATTTACCCAACAAAATACTTCGCAAATGGAAAAAAGTATCGTCACGGAAGCAGCTTACCTATCGCAACTGATTGTTTCAGTACTGCGTTTTCTGGCCGAGGCAGCGGTTGCGGTCCTCCTGTATTTGGTGCTAGTAGTCGTCAACCCCAAGGTCACCTTGATGATTTCCGGCATATTGGTGGTTATGGTTGGGGGGCTAACTTTTATTATCCGCCGGGTTAGCTCACGGCAGGGGGAACTGCGAGAAAATTATCAGGCTCGCTTCTACCACTTGTTAAATGATATTTTCGGTAATTTTAAGTTCGTGCGTCAAATGGCCGCTGAGCCACAAATGATCAGAGAGGTTTCTAAAGTTGCGCGTGGTTATTGTAACTCTAACGTTGTTAATACAACAATGGCTCAGATTCCGCCAATCTTCTTGGAAACAATAACCCTGACACTTATAGTGGGCATTGTGCTATTCGCATTACTAACATTGGAAGATAACAGTCAAATTATTGCCTTGATTGCTATGTACGGCCTTGCCTTATACCGCATGATGCCAGCAACGCAAAGAATGCTCTATTATTACAACAATATCCTGTACTACAGACGCTCATTGGATATTGTGCACCAGGAATTGTCACAGCCTATAAGCGTCGAGGGGAATGAGTGCATTAATTTCAAGCGACAAATTGTGCTGGAGAGCGTAAGTTTTAGTTATCCCGGTCGGGGCATTGTGTTCTCTGATTTAAGTCTCACCATTCTCAAAAAAGAAAGAGTTGCTTTTATCGGCTTCTCGGGTAGCGGTAAAACCACTTTGTTAGATATAATTATTGGCATCTATACACCCGACCGTGGTCGAGTTCTGGTAGATGACGTAGAGCTTAACAATCGCAATGTTCGATCATGGCGCCGTGCTATTGGCTACATCCCGCAGAATATACTTTTATTTGACGGGACAGTTGCTGAAAATATCGCCTTTGGAAAGTTTTATGATGAGACAAAGATTATTCGTGCACTTGAACAAGCTCACATCTGGAAATTTTTGGAAAAACATGAAGGACTTAATACCCTTGTTGGTGAGCGTGGTGTCAAGCTTTCGGGAGGGCAAAAGCAACGTATTGGTATCGCACGCGCCTTGTACGAAGAACCAGAGATTCTAGTTTTGGATGAGGCAACGTCGGCACTTGATTCCTCAACAGAGTTTGAAATAATGCAAGAGATTAACAATGTTTCTAAAAATCGTACATTAATTGTAGTCACTCATAAAAATACTTTGCTAGAGAATTACGATCGGATATACACACTTGAGGGCAGCAACGGTCTTTCGAGTATCATTAGTTGTATGCAATGTTCCAAGTGAAGCTAGTGAAAAGGCGATCCTGATGAGCAAACAAATTTGGTTGTGTGACTTGACTTATACGCAGCAGACGGTTGCAGCCGATACCATACCTATGGCAATAGGTTGTATTGCTGAATACACAGAGAAGCATCTTGGTCTAACCTCAAAAATCCCTCTGTTTAAATACCCAGAAGAATTGATTAAGCAGTTGGAGAATGGGCCTATCCCTCGTATTTTGGGATTTAGTAACTATGTTTGGAATTTTTCTCTTAGTTACGAAATCGCCAAGTTTATGAAATTAATGGCACCTCAAATGATCATTGTTTTTGGCGGTCCGAATTATCCGATTCAAGATGAAGAACGCCAAGAATTTCTTGCCAAACATCCCGACATTGATTTTTATGTAGTTGGAGAAGGCGAGGCAGCATTTGCAAATTTAGTAGAAGCATTGCTGGAAAATAATTTTTATGTTGATGCTGTAAAAAATTTAGCATTGCCATCGATTCATTGCATAAATTCTTCAGGAGAAAGATTTTTCACTTCCAAGTTGGAAAGAATGGTTACGTTAGATGAAATACCATCACCATATACAAGCGGCCGCTTAGATAAATTTTTTGATGGCAAACTTATGCCCTTAATTCAGACCAATCGAGGTTGCCCTTTTAGTTGCACTTTTTGCGTTGAGGGTGACGAGTACTATTCGAAAGTAAGAAAATTTTCAACAGAACGGGTTAATGCTGATGTTGAATACATTGGTAACCAAATGCATCTTACTCGTGGGCCAAATGCGCGCAATGATTTATTTATTGCGGATTCTAATTTTGGTATGTACCCTGGGGATATTGACACAAGTAAAGCTTTGCGTAGTACTCGTCAAAGGTATAAGTGGCCTGAATACATTAATGTTGCTACTGGGAAGAATAAAAAAGAGAGGGTTATTGAGGCCGCTGAACTACTAGAAGGCGCTTTACGATTATCCGGTTCGGTTCAAAGCTTAGATCCAAAAGTATTGTCAAATATACGTCGCGATAATATTTCTGTTGAGCAGTTGGTTGATCTTGGATTGCATGCGAAGAGAGTGGGTGTGAACTCATATAGCGAAATAATCTTAGGATTGCCAGGAGATAGTAAGGACGCACACTTCAATACAATAAGTCAAATTATTCAGGCGGGATTTAATATTGTTTTACCATGGCAGCTAATGTTGATCAATGGCTCTGAGCTGGCTACGAAAAATAGTAGAGAAAAACATCAAATGGATGTTCGTTATCGAATTTTCCCCCGCTGTTTTGGAAGTTATCAGCTTTTTGGAAAGACATTTAACATTGCAGAGATTGAGGAGGTTTGTGTGGCAAATAGTACTTTGCCATTTGAGGATTATTTGGAGTGTCGTCGATTAAATCTTTTTGTCGCAATTTTTTATAACGATAGTATATTTTCTGGGCTACTGAAACTTTTTCGTTCACTAAAGATTTCGATCTTTGACTGGATTTTATTGCTTTTAGAAAAAAGCCCTTACTCCTCGCTGGATGAAATAATCCAGGATTTTCTAGAGGCTACTAGGAATGAATTGTGGTTATCGCGCACAGATTTAGAAAATTTTTATCGAAGCCCTGAAAATATCCAGCGATATATCAACGGTGAATTAGGTAAGAATAACCTTTTTTATTTCAGAACCTTGGCAATTACGCAACATATTAATACACTCAAGAGTTTAGCAAAGGACTCGGCATTGGTTATGCTTCAAAAAGCTGGGCATAACAGTCCAGAGCTGGATGGGTTTCTTGAGGAGCTTTTAGAGTATCACTCAATGCGTATTCGTGATGTGTTTGTCGATTCTAACAGCGAACTTATTGCTAAGTTTCACTATGATTTCTTGATGTTTGAAAATGACGCTACTGTTGTCGATTTTTCTGATGTGCATTCAGAAACTCCCTACGTATATCACTTTTCTCATAGCGATGAGCAGAAGAATTTGATTAGACGTAATTTAGCCGTACATGGTTCGGATTCTGTTGGAATTGCGCGAATATTGTCAAGAGTTTTTGTGAAAAAGCTTTATCGAGATGTTGAAATAGCTTAACTTTCACTAGTAGGTTTTTTTTGGTTATTAGGAGTGGATGGATTATCGCGTAATAGTAAAAAGTCACTCTGGGTACGAGATTTTAGTAGCAATAGAACTATTGGAAATATCGGCAATCCCCAGCGAGAAGATAGAAGACGGAACCAAAATGATGAAATTGAAATTTTGGTAATTAGGTGAAGATCCCCACCGTAGATATAGTTCATATTCATGCTTTTAGCAAGATACGCAAGTGTTTTAGTTTGATAAAAGCAGATGTGCTGCCCGCTCTCAAACGCATAATATTGCCAATCTAGCGGTGGAGGTTTTCCTGAAAAAACAGTGGTACTAAAGATTATGCTATTACAACCAGTATCATCCAGAATTGTCTTGATAAAACTAAGTGGATCAGGAATATGTTCAAGCGCCTCCAGAACCGTAACTGCGGAATATTTTTTGTCGGAATGATGCTCAAATCCGCGTGCTAAGTTATTTTCACAGAACTTATCATGCCAATAAAAGTCAAAACCGATGTCTCTCATCATCCGAGTAAATAATCCGCAACCCCCAGCGTAGTCAAGGAAACTGGCTCGACGATTAAAGAGTAAACCAAGTATGCTAGTAAATCTGAGGGTGTTGATTATGTTACGTCGTAAAATACCAGTATCAGTTTGTGCAATCGGATGCCGATAGGCATTTTCAAGCCAGTCTGGTTTATTTGCGAAGAGGAGGCCGCATCTTTGGCAATAGCCGTAGTGTGCTTTTTGGGAGGCAAGAACCTTAGCTGTAAAAGCCTCGTTGGCTCCGTTTGTGCAAAGAGGGCAAGTAAATATCATTATAGTGTTTGAATATAAACCCTGTTGAATAAAATATTTTTTTAATTATAAGACTAATCAAAGATCATCTAATCTTGTCTAAAACTATTCTGCTTGTACCTTTGACGAAAACTAATTGGCCTATCATGGTCAAGCTGGCTCGGACATTAAGGGATCATGGAGCCGGCCGCACATTACCAGTGATTTTGTTATCAAATCGTTTGACTAAAACCCTAGCTTCTTCTTTGGATGATGGCATTCGATGTATGGAAACTTCTGATTTCTCGGGACCACCTGTTTTTTTTGGAGCTAATCGATCCCAGACAGTTACCAAGAAGTTAGTAGAGGGATTACGAGTAATTGCGCAGACCAAATGGCTTACTCCAATGATGGTGCATTACAAGGCATTGGTAATTGGACGGCAACTTAAAAAAGTGACTCAATTTCTAATAGATATCAACCCTCAAGTTGTTGTAGTATCAGGCGATCGCAATGGTGGGATTGAGCCAATCATTCTTCGAGCTGCCCGGGATCTTGGTATTGTTTCAATTATTGCCCCATCCGCATTTTCTGCTTCAGTGGAGGGCTTGTTTATTGCTCGCCGAAAAGCTGAGGGACATCGAGTTTCGAACAAGACTTATTTCAAGCACCTTTTTCCCAATCAGTGGCGCCATGATGCCCTATCTGGAGAAGACTTAAGTTTTTTTGGGATTGCTACTACATACGCTTATAACATCCATGGAATGCTTTCACCTAATCCATGGGTTCTCGGAGGTGGATTAAGTGATTGGATTTTGGTCGATAGCGATGATGTCAAAAAGCGTTATGTCGCTTTGGGCGTAGAGTTCGATAAAATTCTGGTGACTGGTCATCCAGATCATGACTTGCTAGCAACCTCTTTGAATCAAAAAAATTTAACTCGCTCTTATATCATCGAGAAATATGGACTTGATCGTACCAAGAAAGTGCTCGTACTATGCTTGCCAAACTGGGCTGAAGTTGGTTTAAAAAGCTGGCACTGGCACTGGCTGGAAAATGAATTTCTTTGTAGTTGTGCGACCCAAATCGACTGCAATGTCTTGCTATCCCTCCATCCGAGCCAGAATCGCGATCACTATATTTTTTTGACAGAGCGATATCCACCACTAAAAATCTTAGATGAGAAATTAGCGGAGGTATTACCTGCTATCGACGTTTATTTTACTGGCCTTAGTTCTTCTACGGTGCCATGGGCTGTGCTTGTATCTGTGCCCACAGTGATAGCTGATCATTATCCAGAAAAAGACCACATTAACTTTGGCTTGCCTGGGGTAATTCATGTATCTCAGTCAAGGGATCTTAAGAATATACTGAGCCAATTGGTCAATAATGGCGATTCTTTTGAAAAATGCGAGAAACAGTTGGTTTCGACAGAAGTTTATGGTAAGTTGGATGGAAAAGCCGTAGAACGCATTATTGAAGAAATTTTTAACGCACAATCTCGGACCTGTAAGGAAAATCTCTGATGTTGCGAAAGGTGATGGTGCTAACAGGTAAGCGTGGTGGTTTTGGTGCAATGAAGCCCATGTTACAGCTCTTGCGCGATGACCCTGCTTTTGAATTACAATTGGTTGTCACGGACCAACATCTTAACCGGCGCTTTGGGATGACCATCGCCGAAGTAGAGAAGGAATTTCGAATTACTGCTTCCGTGGATATGGAGCAGCGTGACGGTTCAGTTTTGGGTCGTGGTATGGCGCTCGGGGTCTGTGCCGAACGCATGGCCAACACATTTGATCGATTGAAGCCTGATATATGCCTTCTCTACGGTGATCGGGGAGAGGTTTTAGCCACTGCAATGGTGGCTGCTGCTATGGGCATTCCAATCGGCCACCTTCAAGGAGGCGATTTATCTGGATCAGTGGATGAGCAGGTTCGTCATGCCGTTACCAAGTTAGCTAATCTTCATTTTCCGTCTACACCTCAAAGCGCTGAGCGTATCCTAAAAATGGGCGAAGAGTCTTGGCGAGTTGTAGTCACCGGAGATCACCATCTAGATTCTATCGTAGCAAAGGATTATGCAAGTCCTGCAAAAGTAGCTAGTTTGACTGGCATTGATCTGGGGAAGCCGCTTATTGTCGTTCTGCAACATTCCGAAACCACAGCGCCCGACGAGTCCTATCAGCAGATGGTTCAAACTCTTTTAGCAGTGCGAGACACCGGTTTTCAAACAGTAGTAGTTTATCCCTGTTCTGATGTTGGCTATGAGGGGGTTATACAAGCTATCAAGGAATTGGCTACTGGCACTCAATTCTACGTTTTTAGAAATCTTGATGCCCCTATTTTTTGGGGTTTATTATCAATCGCCAGTGTTTTAGCTGGCAATAGCTCTGCCGGTATTATTGAGACCCCCTGCTTTGGTTTGCCGTCACTCAATATCGGGCGTCGACAGGAGAACCGATTGCATGCTGAGAATGTGATCCATGTAGCGCATCAGCGAGAAGAGATTGCTACTGCGCTTGAAATAGCGTTATATGATGAGTCATTTCGAGCGTTGTCTTCCTCATGCCGCCAGATTTATGGTGACGGCAAGGCTGGTCTGCGGACAGTTGAGGCCATTCGTGATTTATCTTTGGATAGAAATCTACTTGTCAAGCGAATGACTTATTGAGATGAAGGTGTCACATAACTTTCAGTTACGCTCTTGGGCTTTTGTGCCGGCGCGGGGTGGCTCAAAGACAATCCCATTAAAGAATCTTGCCAATTTGGGCGGACTGCCGTTGATGGATTATTGTGTCGAGGCGGCTAAGGCAAGTAAAGTATTTGAGCGTATCATTTGTTCAACGGATCATAATGGCATTGCGGAGCGTGCAAAGAAGCTTGGTATAGAGCAGGACTCGCGTCCTCCAGCTCTTGGCGGTGATGAAGTGTCTACGCAGGCTGTAATAATTGATTTTCTTCGACGGCAAAAGACTCATCTCCCAGATCTTTTGTTTATTGTTGAGCCGACCAGTCCGTTTTTGCGTCCTACTGACATCACCTCACTCCTGGAGCGCATGAAGATAACCCCAGATGCGACTACAGGCCTTACTGTTGCCCGACCCCCCCACACCCATCATGCTTGGAATCAGCGGAGAATGGATAGCGGTTTTGTAAGCTTCGTTTTCGAAGAGCGAAAACATGTGTTTGCAAAGCAGAAAAAACCTACGCTTTATATTTTTGGTAATGTCATTGCCTGCCGCGTGACTTCACTATTGGCTGGTGGTGATGTGTTTACCGAGCCCACAGCGGGCGTGGAAATCGAGCGACCTTATGATGTTAATATTGATGATCCAATGGACTTAGTTCTTGCTAATTCATTGCTGATGTCTGGTGCGGTAAAGTTACCCCATATGCAGCCCTTTCTTGACAAAATTTTTAAGACTTATTAAACAAGATGAATCCTTAAAATATAAGAATTCATATTTATTACTTTAAACAAAGGAGATTTTTAATGCGTATTTTGATTCTTGGCGGCGATGGCTATCTTGGCTGGCCGACTGCTATGTATTTATCAAAAAGGGGTCACGATGTTGCAGTGGTGGACAATATGATCAAGCGATTTTGGGAATCTGAGATCGGTGTAGAACCGCTCTTGCATGTACGGCCTTTTCACTTACGCGCTAAACGATGGCTTGAGCAAACTGGTAAGCATATCGAGTTCTTCGCTTGCGACATAGCCAATAATCACCGCCACATATATAAAATTTTCGAGCAGTTTGAACCAGACACGGTGATTCATTATGCCGAGCAGCCTTCAGCGCCATTTTCAATGATAGACCGCGAGAAATGTATTAGTACTCAACATAATAATGTTCTTGGAACGCTTAACATCATCTTTGCCATACAGCACACCAATCCTAACATTCACCTCATTAAATTGGGGACCATGGGAGAATACGGCACCCCCAATATCGATATCGAAGAAGGGTGGATGGAATTGGAGCACAATGGCCGCAAGGATCGGGTGCTTTTCCCTAAAAAGCCACATTCCTTTTACCACCTTTCCAAGGTACATGATTCGGCTAATCTAGAGTTTGTCTGTCGTGTGTGGGGCAGTCGCGTCACTGATTTGAATCAAGGCGTCGTATACGGCATTAGCACCGATGAGACAGATATGGATCCCGAGCTTAATACCAGTTTCCACTACGACTCAGTGTTCGGTACAGTCATTAATCGCTTCGTTGTTCAGGCTTGCCGAAATATACCACTTACTGTTTACGGAAGTGGCGCTCAGACGAGAGGTTATCTCAATATTCGCGATACTCTTCGTTGCGTCGAGCTAGCAACCCTAAACCCAGCAAATTGCGGTGAATTTCGAGTATTTAATCAGTTTACAGAGCAGTTCAATCTCAATAGCTTGGCAGAAAAGGTCAAAGATGCTGCGTCGGGAATGGGTCTAAAAGTTAAAATTAATCATGTTTCCAATCCACGTATTGAGCAGGAGAACCATTATTACAATGCCAAGCATTCTGCTTTGCTCCAACTGGGACTTAAACCACACCTGCTCACAGATGATGTTTTGTCAAACATGATTCAAATTGCTTTGCTTAATAAGGACAGGGTGGACGAAAGCAAAATCATGCCTACCGTGAAGTGGAAAAGTTAATGGGCTTCCCTGCTAGTTTTAGTATTTCTGGACGCTCTGTGGGGGCAGGGGCGCCCTGCCTTATTATTGCGGAGGCTGGAGTCAATCATTTCGGTGACATTGAAAAGGCATTTCGTCTTGTTGACATGGCGGTGGATGCCGGGGCAGATGTCTTGAAGATTCAGCATTTTTATACAGACCGTATGATTGGAAATTCTGCAGTTGAATGGCAAGACCGTATGCGAGGTAAGGAGCTCACTGAAGATAGCATACATCGCATCAAGGAGTATTGTGAGTATCGGGGGATTCTATTTCTGTGCACGCCGCATGACGACTGGGCTCTTCGGTTTCTAGATCAGGAGCTCAACCTACCTGCATTCAAGATCGGCTCCGGCGAGGTGGAGAACTGGCCTTTCCTCGCGCAGGTGGCCCGTTGCGGTAAGCCCATCATTTTATCTACTGGTATGTACCGTATGGATCAGATACATGAGGCAGTGCGAGTATTAGCAGATAATGGTTGCCCAGCTCTAGCCATCCTACACTGTGTAACTAGTTATCCAGCGCAACCCGCAGCCATCAATCTGAAGGTAATGGATGAGATTCAATCATTCTTTTCTGGACCAGTGGGGTACTCCGATCATACTGCAGGGACCACAGTACCGCTCGCTGCAGTGGCACGTGGGGCGGCGGTGATTGAGAAGCACATCACTTTGGAACGCGATGTACCTAATGCTCAGGACTGGAAGGTTTCTTGCGACCCTTCCAATTTTTCAAATTTTGTTGACCAAGCCAGGGAAATTGAAATCGCACTCGGGCAACGTCAGAAGAGTATAGGTGATCAAGAGCAGAAGTCGCTGTTATGGGCACGTAAGAGTTTGCATGCAGCGAAGGCTATTCCGGCGGGTAATAGAATCGAAGCGTCTATGTTAGTTGCTAAACGCCCAGGAAATGGAATTTCTCCTATTCACGTTGAGAGCATAATCGGTCGAACAATCAGGCATGACATTCCTGCTGACATAATGATTGATTGGGATATGATTATCTGAATATGATTAAGTGGACTGTAGATAATGATTTCTTGCACTCTCCTGCAATTACTAATCGTAACTTGTTTGCAGAGGTATTAGCAATACAGTCAGACGAGGCCATCGTAACCCACTACGCCGGTCTTACTTCTGAACAGATCGATAAGGATTTTAGTCAAATATTTAATATAGTACGTGATCTCGGTATTAAATTAGAAGGAACAGGACTGGAATTGGGGGCGGGCGTTGGGATACTTTCAGCGGCTGTTGTCAAACAGTGGCCTAACGTGAATCAATGTTATGCAGTTGAAATTGTACCCAAGGTTATCGAGCTATTGCAGCAACGAGCTGTGAGTTACATAGCTAGAGAAAATGCGGACAAGGTAGTGGGCGTATTGGGTTCATTTGATGATATGCCAATTCAGGACAACTTCTTTGATTTTTGTATTGAGTATGCCTCACTACATCACAGTAATAATCTTTTAAAAACCTTGCGGGAAACAGCCCGAGTTCTCAAACCGGGCGCCCCTATGATAGCTATTGACCGTGCACATAATGATGGGGTGTCCGATGAACAGCTTCAATTTATGCTTGATGTCCAGTATTCAGAGGAATGGAAGCGTAGAAATGGCTATGCTAAAGGACCATTGAGTCGTGCAGAAAATGGAGAACATGAGATTCGAATGAGGGAATGGTTGACAACTTTTGCTACTGCTGGTTTTGAGGTGGTCAAACGCATAGAGTTACGACCAAATGGTTTGCAGCAATTACTATATAAGGCGAAACTAATTCTTCCATTTTTCTTGCGTAGAGCATTGGACCTTCATCCTTCTCGAGTTAGCCCAAGATGGATGGAAATAGTTTGGTTACTTGGTGGAAGTTGTTATTCCCAAAATTATTTACCAGCAACCAAAGAGCACACCCTTTTTATTGCTCGTAAGTGTCTATGAGTAGAGTGATGATATTGCCATCATTCGGTGTGTGGCCAATGTTGGAGTATGAGCTGGATATCGTGCAACGTCGGATCGATTCAGGGGATGATATTGTTTGGCTAATGTGTGAAGGCAATGCACCGTTTTGTCCAGCCAATTTGAAAATGAAAAAACGAATCTGCATGGAATGCAAATCTCGTACTCAAGCTGGATTAAAGTGGCTTGAACATCGTGGGAAACTAACCGTCGCTAGTCTTTATAATTTGAATAATGCTCAGCGTGACGATACGATAATTTGGGCTGAAAATACATCTAACCTACCATCAGATTTGGCTAGTGTGGATTGGTATGAGTCCTCGTTTTCGACCTTGCAGACCACGTATAAGGAGTTTCGACCAAATCTAGCTAAATATGACCTAATTTTTCGGCGCATGATAATCGACTTCTTTCAGTCATATGTAGCTTTTCAAAATAATCTTCACAGCTATGAACCAGACGAGGTGTGGTTATTTAATGGACGCATCACTCGTTTTCGACCAGCTCTGCGTACTTTGCAGGGTAGATCTAGTAAGTTTTTTGTCTATGAATATCCCTATCAAGGATTTAAACGTTATTTGGTTGTAGAGGGTCAATATCCTCACGACTTCGGGTTTCGTTCCAAGACGTGGAAAAAGAACTTTGATACTCATCCATTGCCTTTGGAAAAAAAGCTGGCAATTGGAAATGTTTGGTATCAAAAGCGCCTTGCAAGGATCCCGACTAATTACGAAAAAGTATTTTCTGATTTGCAAATAAAGAATTTATTACCGCGCGATTGGAAATCAGCACGATGTAACATAACAGTTTTTAATAGCTCAGAATGGGAGTCGGCAGGTGTACCAGAATCACGGCGTTGGAACTATGAGGAACAGTACCAAGCAATTGAACGAATTGCACAAGATACGAAACATTTAACTAATTTACACTTTACTATTCGAATTCACCCGCAAATGCAGAAGAACGATAAGTTAAGTAGTGATAAATTTTTGACCTTGAAAAGATTTTCAAATATATCAGTGTTGGAGCCAGAGTCTAAATATGACACTTATGCATTAGTAACATTAAGCGATATTGTGATAACATTCTACTCACTGGTGGGTGTAGAAAGTGCATGGCTTGGAAAAAAAGTTATCTGTCTTGGCCCAGCTCCGTATCAAGACTTTGGTTGTGTTTATTTACCGCACACACATGATGAATTGATGGAAACATTGAGCAATCTAGAGAAGTTCACAGACCGATTTCCACCCATAGAAATGCGCAAGCAGGGCGCTCAAAAATTTGCTTTTGCTCGTTTATTCTCAGGAACAAAGCCTCGTTATCTAGTCAAAAATCATTTTTCTCGAGCAATGATGCGAAGAAAGAGTGTTTCTATTAGCATTAGAGCGGCCTTACCCTTATATTTTTTAAACCGCTTTATAGCATTTCCAATAAATGTAGTTGACACAGCTAAGAGGGTATATAGTGATCCCTTCCTTCGAAAGGAAATTATTCAAGATCCATGGAGTTCAATAGTTCGATTTTTGCGAGATCGAATTAGTGGTTTAACCCCCTAAATTATTTAAACAATAATATTTCGTGAAAATCTCAATCATCACAGTTGTATATAACCGGGCAAAAACAATCAAAAGAGCTATTACTAGTTTGAGAAATCAGAGCTATCAAAACATAGAACACATAATAATCGATGGGGAATCTAATGATGGAACATTAGAGATCTTGAGAGATAACTTGAGCAATAAAGATATATTGGTGAGTGAATCTGATGATGGCATTTATGATGCAATTAACAAGGGGTTAAAATTATGTACTGGGGAAATTATTGGGCTATTACATTCAGACGATTTTTTCCCTCATAACAATGTTTTGTTAGAGGTCATCGAGCATTTTAAGGAAAAAAACGTTGATGGAATTTATGGAGATGCTATTTATTTTAAACCCGATGCCAAGGAAAAAGTAAGATATTACTCATCATCACGCTTTACCCCAGCTCGCCTAAATTGGGGTTGGATGCCGGCGCATACAACATTATTCCTCCGCAAAAAAATCTATCTGGAATACGGTAATTTTAAGGTAGATTATAAAATTGCGGCTGACTTTGATTTCATATGCCGTATATTCCGTGACGGGCACTTGCAAGTCCGCTATATTCCAAAAGTGTTAATGCATATGCAAAGCGGTGGACTGAGTAATTCAAGCTGGAGAAATACCATATTATTAAATCTTGAAGTGATGAGAGCCTGCCGCGAAAACCGTATACAAACCAACTGGTTAAAGTTGTCGTTAAGATATCTAAAAAAGCTAACTGAATTTATAAATTGATTCGAGATACAACATATTAGCCGGACAAAAAAAATTCCTCAAGACTTGCTCATTGAGGCTCACCAGTACATTTATAAAAAAATAAATTTAACTAAAAATTAGAGGAAGTATCATAAACAATAAATAATTATTTAAAGGCTGCCCTATGAGTAGAAGATCTAGACCCAAACTATCGATAATAATCCCATGTTATAACGAAGAAGAAATAATTCAAGATTCAATCAAAACCATTCTAGGCGAATTAAATTTATTAATCAATAAAGATAAAGTTTCGAAAGACAGCTATATTTTTCTTATTGATGATGGGTCATCTGATAAAACATGGGAAATTATAAAAAAAATTAATGAAAATAATAATAAAGTTAAGGGTTTAAAATTTACAAATAACTTTGGACATCAAAGTGCACTAATGGCTGGAATTATGCATTGTAAAGATGAAAGCGACGCATCAATAACTATTGATGCTGATATGCAACAAGAACCAAATAAAATAATAAATTTTATTGAAAATTATTGCAGTGGAAGCGATATTGTATTTGGAGTGCGATACGATAGAAAAACAGATGGAAAAATAAAGAAAATTACTGCACTATTTTTTTATAAGTTAGCAAGATTTTTGGGAATTAATATAATCCCAAATCATGCTGACTATAGATTGTTAAGCAGTAGGGCGGCCAATCTATTATCGCAATATCAAGAGCCGGATTTAATTCTTAGAGCTATTTGCCCACGTTTAGGATTAAAAAATAGCATTGTTTATTTTAATGTAAAACCTAGATCTGCCGGAAAAAGTAAATATACCTTTCTAAGGATGTTGGGATTAGCTGTAGACAGTATTACATCATTTACTGTAGCCCCATTAAGAATGATTACTGCATTAGGAGCTTTAGTCATTTTTTTTAGTATTTTAATGGGAATTTATATCTTATATATCGCATTAATTAATGGAGATGTTGTAAAAGGATGGACATCTACAATTTTTGCTATCTACTTTATTGGAGGAATTCAAATATTATGCATAGCGATAATTGGAGAGTATATTGGAAAGATTCTAATTATTGAAAAAAATAGACCACGTTACCATATAGATGAACGACTTTTATAAAAGATTCACATTATTCAAGATTAAGAAAATTAGACAATTAAAATGTATCCGATGAATCATAATAAAATGATCAATTTCATTATATTTTTTTTATTCAAGAATTTCTATAAGACTGAAATTTAAAAGTAAATAGATGCTAAATCATTTGTATTATTCAAATAAAATATCAAATCAATTAGTAATAAATATATTATT
>Ga0078894_10000237_pt1 | contig 36921 bp, 28 predicted proteins | sample LauGreSu1BDMLBSD_2_FD_67506 | JGI IMG/M metagenome (GOLD analysis project Ga0078894, IMG submission 67506) | Freshwater lake microbial communities from Lake Michigan, USA - Su13.BD.MLB.SD (version 4) (version 4) | ecosystem: Environmental > Aquatic > Freshwater > Lake | place: Lake Michigan... | reverse complement strand
AGATCCGATGGCTCTTCAAAGATTGAAGGAAGCTGCAGAAAAATCTAAAATAGAATTGTCAAGTTCCAATGAAACTGAAATCAATTTGCCCTATATCACAGCAATAGATGGGGTGCCTAAGCATTTGGTAAAGAAACTAACAAAAGCTAAGTTTGAGCAATTAGCAGATAGTTTGTTTCAAAGAACATTAAAGCCATGTATACAAGCATTGAAAGATGCAGGAATGAGCACAACCGATATCGATGAAGTCATTCTTGTAGGTGGTTCTACTCGTATACCTAAAGTAGCTGAAATGGTGGAGCAGTTTTTTGGAAAAAAACCTTCAAAGGGTGTGAATCCTGATGAAGTAGTAGCAATGGGTGCGGCTATACAAGGAGGTATTATCAGTGGAGATGTGACAGACGACATCGTTCTTGTAGATGTGACTCCACTCTCTTTAGGAATAGAGACAATGGGTTCTGTCATGACACGAGTTATCGATTCAAACACAACAATTCCTACTAAAAAATCTCAAGTATTTACCACTGCTGTAGATAATCAACCATCCGTCGAAATTCATATACTACAAGGTGAGCGTACGAAAGCTGCTGATAATAGAACCTTGGGCAAATTTCACTTAGACTCTATACCTCCAGCGCCAAGAGGGACACCACAAATAGAAGTGACATTTGATATCGACGCAAACGGTATCGTGAAAGTATCTGCAAAAGACAAAGGAACAGGAAAAGAGCAATCTATAAGAATCGAGGCATCTACTTCCCTTTCAAAAGAGGATATTGAAAAGATGAAAGCGGAAGCTAAAGTTAATGAAGAATCTGACAAAAAAGAAAGAGAGCGTATAGAAACAATGAATGCTGCTGATAGCTTGGTATTCCAGACTGAAAAGCAACTGATTGAATTTGGAGATAAGATATCAGCTGACAAAAAAGCTACAATCGAATCTGCAAAAGATGCACTCAAATCTGCTGTAGATCAGAAAAATCATGAAGGAATAGAAGCATTAACTAAATCACTCAACGAAGCATGGGCAGCAGCAAGTGAAGATATGCAAAAGGCTCAACAATCGCAAGGTGGTCAAGAGCCAACCAACACTGGAGGTGGCAGTAATACCGAAGGTAATTCTTCTAATGAAGCTGAAGATGTAGAATTTGAGGAAGTGAAGTAATTTCTCTTAAATAAAACCAATTCATAAAAAAGCGAATGTCGAAAGGCATTCGCTTTTTTTTATGAACTTAATACGTGATGCAGATATTCCAAATCATTATCTGTAAAATCCAAATGAGTGACCATTCGAACCAAATGTTTACCAAAAGGAATACATTTAATTCCATTTTCATTCATTTTCTTTACGAATTCAATAGCGGTGATTGTAACATCTAATTCAAAAATAACAATATTGGTTTCTATAGGATAGATATCCTTAACATAGCTTAATTTAGAAATAAGTTTACCTACTTCTTTCGCTCTTCGATGGTCTTCACGCAATCTTTCGACATGATGATCTAATGCATAAACTCCCGCTGCAGCCAGAAACCCAGCCTGTCTCCAACCCCCTCCCATCAGTTTTCTGAATCGACGAGTTTGTTTTATTATTTCAGTATTTCCCAATAATAGAGAGCCAACAGGACAACCTAGACCTTTAGAAAGACATATGGAAATACTGTCAAATGTTTTTCCATAATTCAGAGGCGTTTCAGTGGACCCCACTAATGCATTAAATAATCTCGCGCCATCTAAATGTAACTTCAATTTATTTTGAACGCAAACATTCTTTATGTTTACTATTTCTTTGAAATCATAGATACTTCCACCACCTCGATTAGATGTGTTTTCGAGTGAAACGAGCCGAGTAACTGGCTGGTGTATATCATTAGGATTGTTGATGGCATTTCCTACTTGAGCAGCAGTAATTTTTCCTTTTTCTCCTCGAATCAACCTTACAGAAGATTGTGCATTGACTGCTATCCCACCACCTTCATAGATGTAGACATGAGACTGTTCATCGCAGATCACTTCAGACCCAGGAATGCAATGAGCGCGTATTGCGAGCTGATTGGTCATTGTGCCTGAAGGACAAAATATAGCTGCTTCCATACCAAATAATTTGGCAGTTTTTTGTTCTAGAGCATTCACCATTTCATCTTCTCCAAAAACATCATCTCCTACAGAAGCAGACATCATCGCTTCAAACATAGCTGGAGTCGGCTTAGTAAAAGTATCGCTGCGCAGTTCTATAATCCTATTTGACATATTAATATTTTAAATAAAATAATATCAAGGCAAAAAAAGTAGGCAAAGCTTGCGCGTAAAGTATTCGCTTACTAGCAGTCCACCCGACATAAAGTCCTGCAATAAGTATACAAGTCAAAAAGAAAACAGAGATATAAAACTTCCACTCATTGTTATCTATGAAAAATGTCCAAATCAAACCCAAAGCCAGAAATCCTTTATAGAGTCCCTGATTAGCTGCTAACACTTTGGTCGGCGTAAATAATTCTGGTGCTAGACTTTTAAATGTTTTCTTTCCGACAGTTTCCCATGCAAACATTTCCATCCAAAATATGTATATGCGCTCTAAAGCTAGGCTGCCAACTAATATATTTGTGATTAAATTCAAAACTAGATTTTACTTATCAAAACAACATTTTTTATGCCCTATAGCCTTCACTTCACTTTTTATAATGAAAATTGAGACTTCATCATTTATTGCTAACTAGTATTTATTATACTTCGTAAAATCATTATGCTCAACCTTATTCAAGTCTTCTGCAGTCAATGTTTTGAAATAATCAAAGGTAATTTTTAATCCTTCGGCTCTATCTACTTTCGGTTCCCAGCCGAGGATTTCTCTAGCTTTGTCAATATTAGGTTGACGCTGCATAGGGTCATCTTGCGGAAGTGGCTTATAGATAATCCCTGATTTAGAATCTGTCAGCTTCGTGATTTCTTCTGCAAATTGCTTAATGGTGATTTCGTTCGGATTGCCAATATTAACTGGATAAGCATAGTCGCTCAAAAGTAATCTATAAATGCCTTCTATCAAATCCGAAACATAACAAAAAGATCTAGTTTGACTTCCATCTCCAAATATTGTCATGGGTTCACCACGAAGTGCTTGACCTATAAATGCCGGCAATACTCTCCCATCATTTAACCTCATTCGAGGACCATAGGTGTTAAATATTCGCACGATACGAGTTTCTACCCCATGAAAACGGTGATATGCCATAGTAATAGCTTCTTGGAATCTTTTTGCTTCATCATAAACCCCTCTAGGACCTATAGGATTCACATTCCCCCAGTAATCTTCCGTCTGAGGGTGAACTAATGGATCACCATATACTTCAGAAGTAGATGCTATAAGCATTCGCGCATTTTTTGCTTTAGCGAGTCCCAGCAGATTATGCGTTCCTAATGAACCTACTTTCAAGGTTTGAATTGGAATTTTTAAATAATCAATGGGACTGGCAGGTGAAGCAAAGTGCATGATATAATCCAAGTCACCTGGAACATACACATAATTGCTGACATCATGATTGTAAAATGTAAAATCAGCATTTCCCATCAAGTGCTCAATATTTTTCATATTGCCTGTAATGAGATTATCCATAGCTAGAACTTCACAGTTTTTTGCAAGAAAATAGTCACATAGATGTGAGCCAAGGAAACCAGCTGCGCCAGTTATGAGTACTCTTTTTTTTGTCATTAATTTGGTTATTAGTAGTTAGCCTATTGTAAATAGATATTTCGCTATTGATCTTCAACTAATTATGAGTTTTTGAATTTAAATTTAATATTCGCTTATGGTTCTAATTACTAATTGCTATTCAATAGTTACTGCATTTCTACCAATACTAAAGTACTTATATCCCTGCGCTTTCATTTCTTCAAGATCAAATAAATTTCGACCATCAAAAATTACATTTCCCGTCATCAAAGACTTCATTTTAGGGAAATCAGGTGTTCTAAACACAGTCCATTCTGTAACTATAACTAAGGCATCTGCTCCATCTAATGCATCATACATATTTTGACAATAATGGATAGCGGCTCCTAGCTGCTTTTTGACGTTAGGCATGCCTTCTGGGTCATATGCCGAAACTATAGCGTCGCTTTCTATTAATTTTTCAATTATATATAATGCAGGAGCTTCTCGAATATCATCTGTGTTGGGCTTAAAAGACAATCCCCACAAAGCGATTTTCTTTCCCTTTAAATCTATGTTTGATTTAATTTTATTAAAGAATTTTTCCCGCTGCAATTGGTTAACTTTAAGAACCGAATTGACTAATTTAAAATCATAGTCATTATCTATCGCGATTTTCTGAATGGCTTTCACATCTTTAGGAAAACAGCTACCACCATAGCCAAGGCCTGCATAGAGAAATGCTCCACCAATGCGATGATCTGTTCCGATACCTTTACGAACTAGCTCTATATTTGCTCCAACTTTTTCCGCAATATTGGCCATTTCGTTCATAAATGAAATCTTCATTGCTAGGAATGCATTACCTGCATACTTAGTCAATTCCGCTGACTTCTCATCCATAATGAAAATAGGATTTCCTTGACGGACAAATGGTTTATATAATTTGGTCATCAATTCTATGGCGGCTTCACTACTCGACCCAATAACTATTCTATCAGGCTTCAAAAAATCTTCTACAGCAAATCCCTCTCTCAAAAATTCTGGATTGGAGATGACATCGACCTTTACTTTACATTTTTCATTAAATATGGCTTGAACTTTTGCTGCTGTTCCCACTGGGACTGTACTTTTATTAACTATTACCTTATAGGAGGTGATAATCCCTGACAGTGTTTCTGCCATCTTTAATACATAGCTTAAATCTGCAGATCCATCTTCACACTCTGGTGTGGGAAGTGCTAAAAATATTATCTCTGCATTTTCTATTCCTGCTCTGAGGTCTATAGTAAATCTTAATCGACCTTCCGAGAAATTTCGTTTCATCAATATGTCTAAAGTCGGCTCATAAATCGGAATCTCACCTAGATTTAATTTGTCAATTTTCTCCTGATTATTGTCGATACAAGTTACTTCTACCCCTGTCTCAGAGAAGCATACTCCCGATACAAGTCCCACGTAACCTGTCCCTATGACTGCTATTTTCAATTTATGTTATTTTTAAGATTGTAAAAATATTAGTTTTTCAATGCATCAAACAAAATCTCTACAGGATGACTCGACTTTTTCCTTGTCCCGTCCTTAATTTGATGACGACAAGATGTTCCACTGGCGCTTATGGTCTGATTTGCAGCCTTCCTTACTCTGGGGAATAAGACCATTTCGCCTATTTTCATGCTTAAATCATAATGCTCATACCCAAAACTACCCGCCATACCGCAGCAGCCGCTTGGTATTTCTTCTACAGTATAGTTGTTAGGAAAATTAAGAATATCTAAAGCAAACTTAGACGAACTCAAGGTTTTTTGATGACAATGACCATGATAGGCAATTTCTTTTTTCTCGTCTGTAAATTTCTCTTTTAATAGTGGATTTTTAGTTAGGTAGTCCGCTAAAAACTCTTCTATTAGGTAAGTCTTAGAGGATATTTTATCTAAAATCTTTTTATTCCCAGCATCTACTAGACGGTGATAGTCGTCTCGGAACCCCAAAATAGCAGATGGCTCAATACCTAGCAATGGAATTTCATCATTAGCGATATATGCGATTTCATTAATAAAGCTATTTACATTTTGTTTAGCTTCATTTAAAAACCCCTTTGAAATTTGACTGCGACTACTATCTCGAAATGGAAGTACCTCCACCTCTATTCCGAGAGATTCAAGCAAAAGAAATGCTTTTATTGCAATATGAGACTCCAAGAAATTTATAAATTCATCTATATATAAGTATACCTTAACAACTGAGGCATGTCTTTTATTTTTATATTTCGTATACCACTCCTCAAAGGTGCGATAGGAATATGCTGGGATACTCCTGCGAGCATCTATACCTATCCATTTTTTAGCTATACTACCAATAATAGGAGCATTTTGAACTAGATTAGAAAGTGGAGCTATTTTACTAACTCTTCGACTTATTTTGTAAAAATTAGCTACATTTTTTTCAAGCCTTGTCAATGGATTCTTCAAATGATACTGATATAAAAACTCCGATTTTAGTGCTGCCATATCGACAGAGCTTGGACACTCGCTGATACATGCTTTACAGCTAAGACAAAGCTTTAGAACATCATAAACTTCTTGATGATTCAAGCCATCCATAGAATCCTGGTGGGTGAGAAATTCCCTTAAAATATTGGCACGCGCTCTAGTAGAGTGTTCTTCTTCACCTGTAGCCTGATAACTAGGACAAAGTATGCCTCCAATCAGGCTCGTTTTTCTACAATCACCCGAACCGCTGCATTTCTCTGCGGCCTTGACAAGACTCCCTTCCTTTTCAAAGCTAAATATAGTTTTAATGGCCGAAGTATTATTAGTGTAGTCTTCTCTAAGGTTTTGATCCATTGGTGGGGCATCCACAATTTTACCTGGATTGAAAATATTATGTATATCCCATGTTTTCTTAATTCGGCGTAATAACTCATAATTTCTATGCCCTAAAGCAATAGGTATAAACTCTGCTCTCACCAATCCATCGCCATGCTCTCCGCTCAATGAGCCTCCATACTTTTTAACTAAATGAGCAGAAGCCTCCGCTATGGCTCTAAACTTCTTTCGACCATCTTCTGTTTTTAGATTGACTTTGGGTCTCGTGTGAAGTTCGCCTGCACCGGCATGCGCATAGAAGACACTCGTCGTTCCTAGATCTTTTATCATTTGATTAAAATCCCGAATATAGTCTGGTAAATCAGCGATGTAAACTGCCGTATCTTCAACAAATTCTAAAGGTCTTTCTTCTCCCTTCATATTCTGCAATACCCCTAGGCCAGAAGCACGAAGCTGCAATGCACGTTTAATATCATCTCCATATAGTATTGAAAATTCCCCCGTCAAGTCTTTTAGTTGATCTTGCATATTCGAGATTTGGGTAGCGAGTTCAGTCTCCTCCTTTTCTTCTACCTCTATCATTAATATAGCTTCAGGATCTCCTTGAATGAAAAATCTATTTTTAGCCTGTACTAAATTTTCCTTGGTACAATCTAAAATGGCCTTATCCATCAGCTCACATTGGTTTGGAGATAGTTTCATGGCTTCTACTGCCCCACGAAGACTCTTATCTAAACTATCGAAATGTGCACAAATCAACGCTATTTTATTCGTTGGTGCATCTACCAACTTTAGTTTTATCTCACTAAAAAGCATGAGTGTACCTTCACTACCACAAAGCATTTTAGAAAAATTGAATAAATCATATCCTCGATAAAATGGCTCAGAGTTAAGCAAAAAATCTATAGCATAACCCGTATTTCTTCTAGTGACACCTGGCTTTGGATATTCCTTGTCTATTTCTGCTTGAGTCACTGGATGATTTAATTCGAATGAAATTTGTCTATATATAGCACTCTCAAGCGATGTGCCATGGCTTTTAGCTCTAAACTCTTGTGTTGACAATTCCTTAAACTCTACCTCTGAAGCATCGCTTAAATAACCTTTTACAGCTAATACATTTTCACGGGTTGTACCATACTTTATAGAAAACGATCCGCTCGAATTATTACCAACCATACCACCTATCATAGCTCTATTCGAAGTAGAGGTATTAGGTCCGAAGTGCAAATTATGCGGTTTAAGTGCGATATTCAATTCATCGCGCACAACTCCTGGCTGAACGATCGCATATTTTTCTTCTGGATTTATTTCTAGAATTTTATTCATGTATCTAGATACATCAACTACAATTCCTTCTCCAACACATTGCCCACCCAATGATGTGCCAGCAGTTCGCGGAATAATAGACGTTTTATTATTAATACAAAATAGAACTATATTTTTGAGATCTTGATTGTTTTTTGGATATACAACCGCTAAAGGAAGTTTACGATAAAGAGAAGCATCGGTAGAATAAAGAATGCGCATTTTATCATCGGTAAATACATCTCCATTGAAATGAACTTTAAACTTATCTAGTTTCTTTAGTATTGTCTTATTAATCTGATTCATCATTATATCAATTCATATTTATTACCAGGCAAGGTATGTATGACGCCCTCCAATTCTAATTCTAATAGGGTTTCTATTAGCTGTCCATGCTCCAACTGAACCTGACTTATCAGTTTTTCCAACTCTATCTTAGGCGACCTTCTTATCACCTCTAATACATTTTTCTGCATCATCGTTCCATCAAAATCTAACTCCAAAGTACGAGGTAAATTTTTATTCGTAAGAGTATGCCAGGACATAGATTCTATCAAATCATAAGGAGTGTTTACTAGCGAGGCGAAATTTTTCTTGATTAAATCATTACAACCTCTTGACTGTGCATCGCTTGTCCTGCCTGGCAGCGCAAAAACATCTTTACCATAATCATTGGCTAGAAGAGCTGTAATGACAGATCCTCCTTTCACATCAGTCTCCACGACTAGAATGGCATCACACAATCCTGCTATCAGTCTATTTCTTCTAGGAAATACTCCTTGCGATGTTTTACTTTGTGAAGACGTCTCCGAGATCCAACCTCCATCGGAAGCTATAATTGATTTTGCGAGATTGGAGTTCTGAGTTGGATAAATTTTATCCAAGCTAAGGCCCATGACTGCTATAGTTGGAATAGCATGTTTAACTGAAAGTCCATGTGCTTTTTGATCTATACCCAGCGCTAATCCGCTAATAACACATAAGTCCTTAACTCCAATCAATTCTTCAAACAACTGATCTAAAAATTTGTGCCCATATTCAGTAGATTTTCTTGTGCCTACTATAGCCAGGCTGCGCTTGATTTTCGGATAAATAGTTCCCTTCTTATAAAGCACCAGGGGCTTATCTTGCATTAAGTTAAGTCTTACAGGATAATTTACATTATAAATGGTTACTATATCAATTCCATTTTTTTTGCAGAATTTCGATTCAGCTTCGACAGCATTAAAGGACGATCTATTCAAAATCTGATTTAAGATATCTTCGCTCAGTCCATTGACTTTATGCTTTAAATCTTTTTTAGAAGCCAGAAATATTTCTGAAGGATTTGAAAATCCATTTATCAGCATATTAGCCTTAATTGGCCCCAAGCCATCTATCGCCTGCAATGCCATTAAATAAAAATCCTCTTGTGAAATATCCATAAAGCCCAAAAATAATGAATTTTACGGATATTACACATAGGAATGCAAAGATGGCTTGGGGAAATCTATTTGCATAAAACCAAATTAGCTGGTCTAAGCGTATAATTTTATATAAAATGATTTAGAATAAGCTATTAGTTCTAAATTTGTCTTGAAAAAGTTAAATATGAATATAGGAATAGTCTGTTATCCTACCTATGGTGGGAGTGGAGTAGTAGCTACAGAGCTTGGAAAAGGCTTAGCCCTTAAAGGTCACTCAGTGCATTTTATCACCTATAAGCAACCATTTCGCTTAGATAGCTTTCACCCCAATATAAGCTACCATGAGGTCAGTTTTGAGAATTATGCCTTATTTCAATATCCCCCATATGAGACTGCTCTAGCATCGCGCATGGTCGATGTGGTTCAATTTGAAAAACTAGATATTTTGCATGTTCACTATGCGATACCACATGCATCTGCTGCCTATCTGGCGCAGCAAATATTAAAAGAAAAAGGTATTCATATTCCATTTATTACTACTTTGCATGGCACCGATATAACACTAGTAGGCAAGGATAAGTCTTTTCTCCCAGTGGTAGAGTTTTCTATTAATAAATCCGATGGGGTGACCACCGTTTCTCATTCTTTAAAAAATGATACACTACAATCTTTCAAAATTTCAAATGATATAGACGTTATTCATAACTTTATTAATTTAGAACGATTTTTAAAGATAGACAAACCTCACTTTAGAAAGTTAGTAGCACAAGATCATGAGCGTATTTTGATTCACATCTCCAATTTTAGAAAAGTAAAACGCGCTGAAGATGTCATTCTAATGTTTAATCTCCTTAGCAAGGAAATACCTTCTAAGCTTCTCATGGTTGGTGATGGACCAGAGAGGCAGAAATGTGAAGAATTGTGTCGAGAACTGAAGATATGTGAAGCAGTGAAATTTCTTGGAAAACAGGAGGCAGTAGAAGAATTATTTGCTATCAGTGACCTCATGATACTGCCGAGTGAATCAGAAAGTTTCGGTTTAGCAGCTTTGGAAGCTATGGCCTGCCATGTCCCAGTGCTAGCTAGCGATGCAGGAGGTCTTCCTGAACTCATAGAGAATGGAATCAATGGCTACATGTGTCCGGTAGGTGACGTCGCCTCTATGGCTCTATATGCCAAGAAAATCCTAGCACGCGATGAGAGCTTAAGTTTGTTTAAAAAGCAAGCTTATCAAACAGCTCAAAAATTTGATATTAAAATCATTCTCCCTCAATACGAAGCACTCTATAATAAAATTTTAGCTCAAAGTAAATCTTAATATGAGATTACAAATTGCATATTAAACTTAAAGGCAAGTCTAAAAACAAAAGATATCAGATGAAAAAAGTACTGGTCACTGGAGGCACTGGATATATAGGTTCACACACAGTAGTAGATTTATTAGGAAATGACTACGATGCCGTGATTATAGACAATCTGAGTAGATCTAAAATAGAAGTCATTGACGGTATAGAAAAAACAACAGGCAAGCGACCGTCTTTCTATGAGGTAGACCTATGCGACAAATCAGGATTGGAAAAGGTATTTGAACTAGAAGGCCAAATAGATGGGATCATTCATTTCGCTGCATATAAATATGTAGGAGAAAGTGTAGCGAAGCCACTTATGTATTACCGAAACAATGTAGAAGGACTTCTCAACTTACTAGATGTAGTAAAAAAGTATGAGGTTGATAATTTTGTATTTAGCTCTAGCTGCTCCGTCTATGGCAATATAGATTCGCTTCCTGTATCTGAAACCACCAAGTTAAACCCCGCACAGAGTCCATATGCTTATACCAAAGTGGTGGGGGAAATGCTATTAGAAGATGCTAAAATAGAAATCCCAGCTAATTTTATTTCCTTGAGATACTTTAACCCAGTTGGTGCACACACAGCTGGATTCATTGGAGAAAACCCTGCCGTAACTCCAAGTAATTTAGTCCCTAGAATCACAGGCACTGCCGCAGGGAAATTTGATAAGTTAATGATTTTCGGAAATCAACTTCCTACACGCGACGGTAGTTGTATAAGAGATTATATTCACGTTATGGATGTAGCTGAAGCGCATACAGCTGCCCTAAAATATCTAAGTAAGCTAAATCATTTACATAGCCATGAGATCATAAATGTAGGCTCTGGATCTGGGGTCACCGTTTTAGAATTGATTGCTGCATTTGAAAAAGTAACGGGTATCGAAATTCAGAAGGAAATTACTGCACCAAGAGAAGGAGATGTCATTGCCGTCTATTCTGATACAAACAAATCTACCAAATTATTAAACTGGAAACCAAAGAAAACGATTGAGGATATGATGCTAACGGCTTGGCATTGGGAGAAAGCCAATACCTAAGTATTAAAGTCTAGTTTGAATGTCTCATGTATTTGATACAATATAGGATACTTGGCAACTAATTCTTCAAAGGCTTGCTTTTTGGTAACATCCTCTATAAGATTAGAGGTATACACTTCACAATGAAACTCTGCTAAATCTCCTGTTATCTCTGTATATATTTTTTTCAGACGCAAGAAAGTTGTTTCTACCATTTTTGCCAAGCTTGCACTTTCCAATCCTAAAATAAACCTAGTTTGATCAATAGTTGGCTCAAGAGATAGTAGCATCTGCTTTTCAGAAAGGGTCCCATCAAATTTCTCAAGCATAAGATTCCAAATATTCTCCTTTGTGATAGGTTTTAGCTCAGGCAACCTGTCATCTTGCACCACATTCAGCTTTGTATCTACTTTAGATAAAATATCAGAAAGCCCTATACCTAAGTTGTTACCAATAGGAGCACTTGGTGGGGGCACTATCTCTAGCTTCTTTGCCGAAGGAGGGTGGACTATATTGTCAGATTTTTTTTTTTCACCCAGCTCAGTCCAGCTAGATTGCATCAATTGTTTCAAGTAGCACATTTTAAGTAATGCCAACTCGACCGTGAGCCTTCTATTACGAGTGGTTTTCATATTCACTTCGCATTCACTTATAATATTTAGCATATTAAGCATAGACGCCTCCTCAATGAGTTTACTTTGATCTACAAACAGAGTCTTCACTTCAAGATTAAACTCTAATAGCACTAACGTATTATCTTTTCTTGCTACCCATAGATGGCGAATATGCTCCGCAAGTCCAGATATGAATACGTCTAAATCAAATCCATTAGACAAGACATCATTTAACAAAAGAAGAACGGCATCGCTTCTTTCATTAAATATATTTTCTAAAAATTGAAAATAGACTACATGGTCTAGAATATTTAAACTCTTGACTACCGAGGCATACTCCAACTTCTGGCCATTCATGCTTACCAATCTATCAAACATAGATAGTGCGTCTCGAAGTCCGCCATCGGCTTTTTGAGCTATGAGATTGAGGGAATTTTCATCGGCATCAATATTCTCCTTTACAGCTATTTTTTTCAAATGTTGCTGTATGTCTTCGATACTGATTCTTTTAAAATCATAAATCTGACATCTAGAAAGTATGGTCGGTAATATCTTATGCTTTTCAGTGGTAGCTAAAATAAACTTAGCATATGCTGGCGGTTCTTCAAGGGTCTTTAAAAAAGCATTGAAGGCGGAAGAAGAAAGCATATGAACCTCGTCTATGATAAAGACTTTGTATTCTGCATTCTGCGGGGCATACTGCACCTGCTCTATAAGCTCCCGAATATCATCTACTGAATTCTTACTTGCAGCATCAAGTTCAATAATATTGAATGATGCATTATTATTAAACGATAGACAAGCATCGCATTGATTACAGGCTTCTCCGTCTGTTTGTAAATCTTTACAATTAATAGTTTTAGCGAATATACGAGCTATAGTAGTCTTCCCTATCCCTCTAGAACCACAGAATAAAAAAGAGTGTGCTAGCTGCTTATTTTTTATAGCATTTTTTAGCGTCTGGGTAGTCGCTTCTTGCCCTACTACCTCGTCAAAACGCTGTGGTCTATATTTTCTGGCTGATACTATAAATGCTTCGCTCATTTTTATATTTACTACCTACAAATATATATCAAAAATAAGTACAAGTACTAGTAACTTTATAACTAAGTGAATTTCATCATTTTTTACACTTAAAGTCATGACTACATTAGTGAAAGTGATAGGCAAATTGGCAAGGTGGTTCCTACCAACAACCTCTCTCAAATGACAAATTTATTAAGAGAAAACCTTTTCGTTCTAATTTTGGCAAAAAGTAATCATGCGAAAAATAGGAATTATAGTTTCCATTTTAGGAGCTCTAGGGGTTTTATTCGGTGCTTTTGGCGCACATGGAGTTAAAGACAAAATAGATCCTGCGCGCTATGCCGCATATCGTGTCGGGATAGAGTACTTGTTTTTTCACCTAGCACCATTGCTATATATAGCGCAGCAGGTATACAATAAACGATTGATGGCTATTGCTTATGTTTTTATTATCGGCATAGTATGTTTTGCCAGCTCTAATTTACTAATGACTACAGAAGCTATACATCATATCAATTTTCACTTCCTCTGGCCGGTGACTCCGCTAGGTGGATTATTATTCGTCATTGCCTGGCTAATGCTAGCTCATTATTTTTTTAGTAATAAGGATTAAAGCAGTTTTTAAATATTTTCTGGATATTTCTCTCACAATCTTTAACAGCGCAGAGCAATATTTATGTGCTAGATAGTACTAACCAATTGCCTCTAGCGGGATTATCTGTGCTCATTTTCAATTATCCCAATGTTCATTTTACAGATTTAGAAGGTAAAGTAACCATACCGTAAAATACTCTCTTCTCAAGATACAATAGCTATTTCTTAGGGCTATCAAAGACAACTCAATTCAGCTATACATTTAAAAGAAAAGGTGATCCTCTCGCAGCAACGATTTGTCTTATCTCCTGTATTGATCCATCCAGTTGATCCGAAATTATATCTCGAAAGAGCCTTCGACGGTTTTGATGTCAATCATTTACATATACCCTATAGTCAGAGCGTATTCTATCGAGAGGAATTTATAGTAAATGACCTTTATGCTCGATTTAAAGAGATGGATATAGAAGCCTATCAGTTTCCTAAAACAAATGATAGTCGCAAATTTTATATTTCTGGCTCTTATCCGAAAGTACATAGATTCTATAAAAAAGATGACGGCTTTTTAATGAAAGACATTAAAGCTAGTTTGGGAAAAATTGTGGGGAAACAATTAAACTAAAGCTACCTTAGTGGATATAGCTATGTAAAAGGAGTCAATATGCTCAATTTCATCTTTACACATTTGCTAGAAAATAAAAATATAGAGTATAAGTATTTGGGAATGGAAAAACTCGAAGACTATAACTCACTGCATATAAAAGGTAAGTTGTATCAAGATAAAATTAACTATAGCAATATAGATATTTATCTAGAGGAAAATTCGTATGTGGTATTACACACATCTATTCAAGTAACGGATAAAAATCTTACCAAGCAATTTCTAGATTTCAAAACCCGCACTATTTTTTGGCTGCTTGGTGTAAAAATAGATATTAAAAAAATTATTCAAAAATTCAATTTGCTAAAACAAAGCAAGGTTTCTGGGCAGTAGATGATTTTATGCTTCTACTGCCCGTAACTATAAAGAAAAAAATTAGACATCTATATGAGTAAAGGCTGCAGCATGCCCTAACCTCCTAATGCAGCTCAGTCCACAAGGCTATAGTGTATATCAAGGAAATCAGGATTTATTTGATACGCAAAAATTGGCACTAGATTCTCCGAAAAAATAGACTATAGCATACCTTTTCTTCCTTCTCAGCAGGAGCAATTAGAAAGAATGGGGCACTAGAAATTATCTTCTACCCTAAGAAATCTTCTAATATCGCCTTTGCACTCTCGGCGATTATAGACCCAGGACCAAATATAAATTTCACACCGTCTTTATAGAGATTTTCATAATCCTGCTTTGGAATTACACCACCAGCAACGATAACGATATCTTCTCGCTCATAGCGTTGAAGTTCTTCTTTTAGAGTTTTAATGAGCGATTTGTGACCACCAGCTAGGGATGAAACTCCTACTATATGTACATCGTTTTCTACTGCTTGCTTAGCTATCTCTTGAGGCGTTTGAAACATAGGGCTAATATCCACATCAAAACCTAAATCAGCAAATGCAGTGGCTATGACCTTTGCTCCTCTATCGTGTCCATCTTGACCCATTTTAGCTATTAATATACGGGGGCGTCGTCCATATCTATCCGCAAATTGTTGACTGAGTTCAGTAGCTTGTTTGAAAAGTTTATTATCTTTCATCTCTTTTGAAAATACTCCTGATATTAGATTTTGCTTAGCATGATAACGTCCGTAAACCTTTTCTAAGGCTTCAGATATTTCACCTAATGTAGCGCGTTCTTTAGCTGCCTCTACTGCACATTCGAGAATATTCAACGAAGTATCCGATGCAGCTACTTCTATTTGCTTTAAGCAATTTTGCACGGTTTCTTCATTTCTATTGGCTCGCACTCGTTCTAGTTTAGCTTTTTGTTTTGCTAATACTTCAAGATTATCTATGGATAGTACTTCTATATTAGATTTATCAGTGGTTTTATACTTATTCACACCTACGATAGTGTCGATTCCTGCATCTATTTTAGCTTGTCGTTTAGCCGCAGATTCCTCAATTCGCATTTTAGGGATACCCTTTTCTATAGCAGCTGTCATACCTCCATTCTCTGCAATTTCTTGGATGAGAATTCTTGCCTTTTTTATCAGTTCATTGGTCAAGCTCTCTAAATAGTATGAACCTGCCCACGGATCTATAGCCTCACAAATATGGGTATTTTTCTGAATATGAATTTGTGTAATACGTGCTATAGCAGCTGAAAAATCAGTAGGTAATGCTATAGCTTCATCAAGAGCATTGGTGTGAAGAGACTGGGTGCCTCCAAATGCTGCAGACATAGCTTCTATTGTGGTACGAGCAATATTATTATATGGATCCTGTTCGGTAAGACTCCAACCACTTGTCTGACAGTGGGCCCTTAGAGCCAGTGATTTTGAGTTATCTGGGTGAAATTGTTGAACTATCTCTGCCCATAGTATCCTACCAGCACGCATTTTAGCTATCTCCATAAAATGATTCATCCCTATACCCCAGAAAAAAGAAAGTCGAGGAGCAAAATCATCTATTGCCAATCCACTTTCAATACCGAGTTTCAAATATTCTAGCCCATCGGCCAAAGTATAAGCCAATTCTATATCAGCACTGGCTCCTGCTTCTTGTATATGATAGCCAGAAATAGAAATGGAATTAAATTTCGGCATATTCTTCGAAGTATATTGAAAAATATCTGCTATTAGACGCATAGAAGTTTTTGGAGGATAGATATAGGTGTTTCGCACCATAAACTCCTTGAGAATATCGTTTTGAATAGTGCCCGAAAGCTTGTCAAGACTCACACCTTGCTCTTCAGCCGCTGCGATATAAAAAGCCATAATGGGTATCACTGCGCCATTCATAGTCATTGACACAGACATTTCATCCAGAGGAATCTGATCAAAGAGTATTTTCATATCTTCTACCGAATCTATAGCAACTCCTGCCATTCCTACATCGCCTATCACACGTGAATGATCACTATCATATCCTCTGTGAGTAGCTAGGTCAAAGGCTACAGACAATCCCTTCTGCCCTGCCGCCAAATTTTTTCTATAAAATTCATTCGATTTTTCCGCAGTAGAAAAACCAGCATATTGGCGTATTGTCCAAGGCTTGTTGATATACATAGAAGCATATGGACCTCTCAAAAAGGGCGGCTGTCCGCAACTATAGCCTAGATGATCTATACCATCTAAATCTTGAAGATTGTAATGACTCTTCGCCTCTATTCCTTCTACAAATTTATAGACTGATTTTGCAGAAGTTTCCTCTCCGCAATATAATTCTTCAAATGAATATTTGTACGACATAATTAATCCAACACTATTTTTTGTACTAATCCCTTATATTTAATCAAATAAATACCTCTTGGTTCACAGCTTATATCAATCCGTTTTGAATTTTCATTCTTCAATTTTACTTTTTTACCGAGCAAATTAAACATTTCGATATCACTGACATAAATTCCTTCAGGAAGATTTAAAATATGGCGAACAGGATTTTCAAAATAAAGATTGGGGGTTAGTAAACTCGCTAATGAATTGGTTCCTTGGTCGCATTTCATTACTTTATAGAGAAATTTTCTCAAATTCTCAGAAGTCAAATTGAGATTGGCAAGAGCTGTAATAAGGTCAACAGATGCGAATGCTGGATGATCCGTTGATTTGAAAGAATCTAAAACATAATAATTCCCTTTCGAGATCATGCGCTGAGCTATGTTGAAACTGCCATGCACAAAAGTCTTGGACTGACCATTGAGAGGATAGCCTGAGCGAAATGGAACTGTGGCGTCTCCATTCGCATGATTGAGATACACAGGCAGATCATTGAGTAATATATGATTTGTATCTAACACAGCCCCTGCAAAATTAAATAACCCTTTGACCTTAGATGATTGACTTAGGTTATTGGTGGTCCCTTCCCAGCCCCCTAAACTATTTATGATAGTTTTAACCGAATCCTTAAACTCATCAAATTGTGAATAGCCTATAGTCAAGGCAGTAATTCCCCCTGCTGAGGTACCCCCGATAAAAATCATATTACTATCAATTCCAAAATCTGCTACTTTGCTCTTAAGATAACGAATAGCTGCTTTCGCATCCTGAGCAGCACGAATCACAGAACCATTTTCTCCATTAGCAGCCAAATTGACTGCATTGTCTAGCCTATAGTCAATACTAGCGCAGACAAAACCTCGCTGAGCCAAGTTTCTTGCAAAGTAGACTAATTCGAGAGATTTTCTAGTGCCCTCCACAAAAGCCCCTCCAAAACAGAAAACAACACATGGCCTATTTTTAAACGTATCTCCATTAGGGGTATAAAGGTCTAAACTCAATTTTTGAATGGCTCCAGAATACGTTGTATTTTGTCCAAATTCATAGGACGCCGTGTCAATGTTAGGAAAAATGGCTGTGTTGTATCGATTGCCGCATTGGGCAGATAGTATATAACATTGTAATATAATGATTAAAATGCTTAGAATGCGCATATTGAAAAATTTATATACAAATATAGTCTAGTATAGTTATTGAGGTTTTAAAAACCTTATAGGTCTAAATAGTTCTTTCTCTCTATATTTACTTTTTTAAATATTTTTTCATTGAAAACTCTCTATCTCCTCGATGCCTATGCCCTCATTTTTCGAGCTTACTATTCTATGGGGAATAATTTTCTTTACAATTCTAAAAAGCTTAATGTCACTGCTATCATGGGATTTACCCGTGCACTTTGGCAGCTAATACAAAAGGAGAATCCGAGTCATTTAGCTGTGGTATTTGATCATAAAAGTGCCAATGTCCGTGTTCAGGAATTTGAATACTACAAGGCGCATAGAGATGCTACGCCTGAGGATATTATCATATCCGAACCCTATATTCGTAAAATCATAGAGGCCATGAATATACCTATCTTAGAGCTAGAAGGATACGAAGCGGATGATGTGATAGGGACCATAGCCAAGCAAAAGGCCAGAGAGAATCATCTGGTCTATATGGTGACTCCAGATAAAGATTTCGCTCAATTGGTTGAGGAGAATATTAAAATATATAAACCCCCACGTCAAGGCAATCAACCAGAAATACTAGGTGTAGAGGAGGTCTGTAAAAATTGGGAAATAGAAAGCCCTCTGCAGGTCATAGATATATTAGCACTATGGGGTGATGCAGTGGATAATATTCCTGGAATACCCGGAATCGGGGAGAAAACAGCTAAAGCACTTATCAAAGAATATGGTTCGGTAGAAGGCCTCATAGCCAATTCGGATAAACTCAAAGGAAAACAAAAAGAGAATGTCATCAACTTCGCACAACAAGGCATAGATTCTAAAAAATTAGCCACTATAATTATAGATGTGCCTTTAGAAATTAGTGATGAAAAATTAATCATGGAGCCCTTTGATAAGGACACCCTTCGAGAAATTTTTACTGAGTTAGAATTCAGAACACTGCAGAAAGAAATCTTAGGGGAGTCGATGACTGTCACTCCTGCTAAGCCCGCCGCTAATGGCACGATTGATCTATTTACCCAAACTCCAGAGGAAGAAGTCGTCATTTCTAGTCCATTTGAGAATATCAATACGACATCGAATGATTACCACTTGGTAGAGAGTGAATCTGAAATTGAACAATTATTAGCCTTACTTAAACTCTCAACCGCATTTGCCTTTGATACAGAGACCACTGGTTTAGATTTTAACGATGCGGAAATTGTAGGGATATCTTTTACTACAAAAAAGGGGACTGGGTACTATGTACCAATCAAATCCGATTATCAAGAAGCTAAGACTCTCCTGGCGCGTTTTCAACCCATATTTTCTGATCAAAACAAACTAAAAATTGCTCAGAACCTGAAATTTGACCTTCATATTCTCAAAACCTATGAAATAGAGATAGCCCTGCCCATTTATGATACCATGTTAGCTCATTTTTTATTAGATGCCGATGCTAAGCATGGTCTTGATGCCATGGCTCAAAGATATTTAAACTACGATACTCTAAAGTATGAAGATTTAGTAGGGAAAGGTATTCGGAAAATTTCTATACGGGATGTATCGCTGGAAAAAATAAAAGATTATGCTTCTGAAGATACCGATGTCGCTTTTCAACTCTTTGAAAATCTAAATGCCGATCTCCAAGAAATTCCTAAATTATTAGAATTAGCCAAGAATGTAGAATTTCCATTAATCTTTGTTTTAGCAGATATGGAGCGCAAAGGCGTCTCCTTGGACATCGATTTTCTCCACGAATATTCAAAGGAACTAGCCATCGAACAAGAAAAATTTCAAGAAGCAGTATTCGAAGAAGCGGGTGTTCGCTTTAATTTAGAATCCCCAAAGCAATTAGGAGAAGTTCTTTTTGAAAAAATGAAAATTCCCTATACGGAGAAGAAGACTAAAACTGGTCAGTATGGGACAGGAGAAGAAGTTTTGAGCAAGCTGGTAAAAGAGCATACTATTGCAAAGAACATTATGGAGTATCGCGAGTTGACCAAGTTAAAGTCAACCTATGTCGATGCACTTCCCCAAATGATTCATCCTAAAACGGGCAGAATTCACACCTCTTTTAACCAGACGATAGCCTCTACAGGTAGGCTGAGTAGCACGGAGCCTAATCTTCAAAATATTCCTATTCGCACAGAGAGAGGTAGAAAAATTAGAAAAGCATTTAATGTGCCGAGTGAGAATTATATTCTTCTCAGTGCGGATTATTCTCAAATAGAGCTCCGAGTTATTGCTGCTATGAGTGGTGATGAAACTATGATAGAAGCGTTTAAAAACAATCAAGACATACATAAACTGACGGCAAGTAAAGTCTATGGAATTCCCTTTGATGAAGTCACTAAGGAGCAGCGGAGCAATGCTAAAGTTGTAAACTTTGGAATTATTTATGGTGTCTCAGCCTTTGGTCTATCGCAGCAGACCACCCTGACCATGAAAGAAGCTAAGGATATGATTCAGAATTATTTCAAAACCTATCCACAAATAAAAGAATTTATGGATGCTCAGATTAAAATAGGACAGGAAAAAGGTTATGTAGAAACCATACTTGGCAGAAGAAGATACTTGAGAGATATAAATAGTCGCAATGCTATGCACCGAGGTGTATGGGAGCGGATAGCTATCAATTCGCCTATTCAAGGAAGTGCTGCTGATATGATAAAACTAGCTATGCTAGATATTCATAAAAAATTCAAAGCCGAACATCTTCAATCTGCTATGACCCTTCAGGTCCATGATGAATTGGTTTTTGAAATATACAAGCCTGAACTAGAAAAAGTGAAGAAAATAGTTGTGTTTTCGATGGAAAATGCTATTTCTAATTTACCTTTGCCTATAGTTGCGGAATTTGGAATAGGTAAAAACTGGCTCGAAGCACACTAAATTTTTAAACATGAAAGGAATTCACCCAGCTCACCTCCTATAAAGAGTCGCAGCGGTCTTAATAGACCTCAGCATCCTATTTCTAATTGGCTATATTCAATATCCTACTAGAAAAGCATATTTAACGCTAGGAAATTAAAAAGTATTCATTTGTATTGTTATTTCCCCTATTTACTTTACGGGATTTAATTCAGAACTGAGAAAGAGCCAAAACTCCGGAAAATGGATGCTTGAATTTCAAGTAATCAAATTAGATAGCAAATTCCTTTCCATAGAAGAGACCTTCCTTCGATTCATTATATTTACTTTTCCGTATTGCCTTGGTGACCTATTGAGTATAAACAATGGCAACGGTATATGTGCTTTTGAATTTCTAAGACAAATTAGTATGCCAGGGTCTCTATTTATTTATTATTTTATGATATTACTAATCCAATGCAACAATGCTAATACGATGAGCTATTTCACTGCATTGTGAGCTGTGAGAATGGTATAAATATGGTTTTAACATTTACTAATAAATGATTGAAATACGTGCCGTCCGTATTTATTCTATCTATTGTTGTGATAGCATTTAATAGACTAGAACCATTTAGCGAAGATAATCGCAGTGATCTGAAGCAGTTGGCTGAGATAAGGGCTTCCCTCTCCAATGATAGAGATCTATACTTTTCTTTACTCTATTTTAATTATCCAAAAAATGATCCATGTAAGAAAACATTAAAACTAGATTACTATTCAACGGGTGAAAATGCGGATATTATATCAGAAGTATACCTAATTACATAAGGAATCGGGCCATTTAAGCACCAATTTGAACTTAAAAAAATCCTGTTATCTATGGTGAGAGAATATGATCCAGGCATTTATAACTCGTGGGAGGTTCTTAAAAAGAATGAAAAACCTATGAAGTTTGATCTTTAAGAAACTTTTCATATCCAGGAATTGTTCAAACATTATAATAATTTAATCATTTAAAAATAAAATCAATATGTCATTAGTAGGTAAGAAAGCCCCACATTTTAGCACAGGCGCGATAGTTAATGGAGGTCAAGTCATCAATGATTTCTCTTTAGATCAGTATTTAGGTAAAAATTATGTATTATTCTTTTTCTATCCAAAGGACTTCACCTTTGTATGCCCTACAGAATTGCATGCTTTTCAATCTAGATTGGAAGATTTCAAAACGAGAGGCTGTGAAGTAGTCGCATGCTCTACGGATACGGCTGAGTCTCACTGGGGCTGGTTACAAATGGAGAAAAAACAAGGTGGTATCAAAGGGGTCACATATCCTATAGTAGCCGATACCACAAAGACTGTGTCTATGAACTACGGAGTGCTAGCTGGCGAATATGACTACGATGAGAATGGTCTCACGATAGCTAATGGCCCAATGATAGCCTATAGAGGTCTATACCTTATCAATAAGGAAGGAATCGTTATGCACGAATTGATCAATTTCTTTCCATTGGGGAGAAATGTTGATGAAGCCTTAAGAATGCTTGATGCCCTAGTGCATTTTGAGCAGTATGGTGAAGTTTGTCCTGCAGACTGGGTGCAAGGCAAAGAAGCTATGAAGGCAACCCATGAAGGCGTTGCTGATTATCTTGGAAAAAATTAATTTCCTGCTAAAATAGTTAAAAGAAAAAGACTGCCAATTGGCAGTCTTTTTCTTTTTGGGTGACCGAGTTTTGGTTTATTTAAATAGCCGCAAAGAAACATGAGGCAATTTAATAAATTATGATAGGATAAATTCACCACTTCTGACGAGAATACCTCCCTATATAAAAAAACCTAGCATTTCTGCAAGGCTTTCTAATGAAGTAAGGTTGATCTCGCAATTGCAGGACGATCCTAAAATAACATAGCCACTCCGAAGAGTGGCTATTGTAGGGATGACAGGATTCGAACCTGCGACCCCCTGGTCCCAAACCAGGTGCGCTACCGGACTGCGCTACATCCCTATTTTTTTCTTTCACGTAAGGTGCGCTGCTTCCGCACGTGCGGGATACTTCATCCCTATTTTACTTTTTAGTCATTTATTCTCGCTCCAGTTAGGCTAAATCCTAATTTTTTGCGGTGAGAGCGAGATTCGAACTCGCGGTACAGTTTCCCGTACGTCAGTTTAGCAAACTGGTGGTTTCAGCCACTCACCCATCTCACCTTTACTCTCTTAGCCTCCGAATTCTGCTAAAAATTGGAGTGCAAATATATAATTATTTTTTTATTTGACTTATAAATTGCTCAAATTAATTCTTTTTTTGAGCTCTTCGAGATCTTCTCTAAACTTTTTGTCAACCTCTAGCAAGTTGTCAACCACCTGTATTGAGTGAATTACAGTGCTATGATCTTTGTTTCCGAAATGTCTTCCAATTTCTTTCAAAGAATTTTTCGTATACTTTTTTGCTAAATACATCGATATCTGTCGAGCATTAACCACTTCTCGTTTTCGTGTATTTTGTTTTAATAAGTCCGTATTAATGCCGACAAACTCGCAGACTGTTTTCTGAATATATTCTACAGATACTTCCCGTGATACTGACTTGACATAGTTTTTTATTATTTTCTTGGCTAGATCTATATCCACATCTTTCTTCACCAAGGATGCTTGAGCTAAAAGGGCAATCATAGCTCCTTCTAGGTCTCTCACATTAGTATTTATATTAAACGCTACATACTCCACTACATCTTTCGGCAAAATAACACCATCAGCATACATTTTCTTTTCTAGAATAGTATATCTCGTTTCATAATCTGGCATAGTCATTTCTGCTAATAACCCCCACTTCAGTCTAGACAATAATCTTTCCTCAATACCATCCATATCCTTCGGTGCACGATCGGAGGTAATTACTATTTGCTTGCCATTATTGTGAAGGTGATTGAAGATATTAAAGAAAATCTCTTGAGATTTTTCTTTACCAGAAAAGAATTGAATATCATCGATTAGTAAGACATCAATAAGATTGTAAAAATTGATAAACTCATGTGTATTGTTATTCTTTGCTGATTCAATAAATTGATTAATAAATTTATCAGACTGAATATACAAAACAGTTTTGCTCGGAGTGATTTGCTTGATTTGATTTCCGATAGCCTGCAGTAAATGAGATTTGCCTACACCAGTACCTCCATAGAGAAAAAGTGGATTGAAGGCAGTTCCACCAGGCTTCTTAGCTACAGCATACCCTGCGGCTCTTGACAATCTATTACAGTCTCCTTCTATGAAACTATCAAAAGTAAAAATAGGATTGAGTTGAGAGTCTATACTTACTTTTTTGATACCAGGAATGACAAAAGGATTTCTTATTTGATTACCTACAGTAATAGGCATAAACGTATCTGCATTTTCACTAGAGTTTCCTTTAGTATTAGGATATGAAATAGCGCTCTTACTATCGTTCTTATCTAGTAGTATTCTATATTCTAATTTTGCTTTATCTCCTATCTCTCGAATTAATGCCTTTCTAATAATAGTTACGTAATGTTCTTCTAGCCATTCATAAAAAAATTGGGAAGGTACTTGGATAGTCAGAATATCTTTATCCAAAGCCACTGGCACTATGGGTTCAAACCAAGTTGAAAATACCTGAGGAGATACATTGCTTTTTATCACATCTAGACATTTTGTCCAGACCTTCTCAAAATTTTCTACCATATTATATTGTTATTTTTCTTTTAATAATTTTATTTCATTCTGCAGCTGCGAATATGAACATTTTAATGTGAACAACTCTAATTTTTTTCGTCAAATCTGACATTTTATCAAATTAGACAGATTTTTTTCTACCATTTTTTTACTTCTGTTAAAATAAATATCTAGTTTACCGAGAGTTATACCGCCGAAGCCTACCTGATTAACTATGACAAATTTTTTTTTCGGCTTTTCAATTAAATGAGGGCAATCTAAAAAGGTATGGGTATGGCCTCCAATAATCACGTCAACGTTGTCTACTTTATCCGCCAGTTTTAGGTCACTAACTTTATTTCCTTTATAGGTATACCCAAGATGAGATAAGCAAATGACAATATCACAATTCTCATCTGATTTAAGAATATTGGCATACCTATTAGCATATTCTATAGGATTATAATAGATAATGTCACCATAGTTTTTCTTACTAACTAGTCCGTCCAGCTCAATCCCAAGTGCGAAAACACCTACTTTTACTTTTCCCTTATTGAATACTATATATGGAGCTACTTTATTAGCCAATGCAGAGTTCGTAACATCGTAGTTACTAATAATAAACGGGAAGTTGGCATGTTCCATTTGTTTAGCCAAATTTTCAGCCCCATTATCAAAGTCGTGATTTCCTATTGTACTTGCATCATATCCTAAGTATGACATGGCTTTCATCTCTATTTCTCCATTATACATGTTGAAGAAAGGGGTGCCTTGAAATATATCTCCTGCATCTAGCAGCAAGGTGTTAGGTTCGTTTAATCTTATATCATCAATTATCTTTTTGCGAGCAGAAACACCGCCAAGTCCCTTGTATTCTCCATCATCAAATGGATCAATTCTGCTGTGGGTATCATTAGTATGAAGTAGTGTGAGTTTTTCATACGGGGCATCACTGCCGCTCCAGTATTGATTGTAAGACTGCAGTAGGGGCAATGAAACTCCAGCCATAAAACTATTTTGTAAAAACTCTCTACGTATCATATCTCTTGTTTTAACAATAAAATGGAAGCTAAAATATAGTACACTTACCCTTTTATATTACTTAAATTAAATCGTGTTGAAATTAGACCTTTTATTGATTCTAGAACTGGTGAATCAATATTATCTGGCGAGCCCGCCGCAAACTCCAATGATCTGGCCCGTTACGTATGAACTCATATCAGATGCTAAAAAGACGACTACCTTGGCTACTTCATCTGCTGATGCAAAGCGCTTCAGAGGTATCTGATCTAAATACCTCTTTTTTAAATCTTCTGGCAATTCATCGGTCATTTCCGTCTGTATAAATCCTGGAGCAATAGCATTGCAGCGGATATTTCTCGATCCTAACTCATCTGCTACGGATTTAGTGAGTCCTATCATACCTGCTTTCGATGCCGAATAATTAACCTGCCCAGCTTGACCCTTAAGTCCTACAATAGAGGTGATATTTACTATACTACCTTTTCTCTGCTTTAGCATAATGGCAGACGCATGCTTGGTAAGGTTAAATGCTGATTTTAAATTATTATCAATAACCTCGTCCCACTGTTCCTCTGACATTCTCATAAGCAGGGTATCTCTGGTAATTCCTGCGTTATTAACTACAATATCTATTTTGGCAAATTTAGCTACTGTGGCATCACAAAGTTCTTTAGCAGCTAAGAAAGATGCGGCATCACTTTTAACAGCCAAACTATGCGCACCTATGCCTTCGATTTCCTTAACCAATTCCATAGCCTTTGCCTCACTAGAATGATATGAAAACACTACATTAGCTCCGTGTTTGGCTAATTCTAAAACTATAGCTTTACCTATACCTCTACTACCACCGGTAACTATTGCAGTCTTTCCGCTCAATAATTTTTCCATAATTTACTTCTTGTTTTTCTTTTCAACTAAATAATGATAGAGATAATACCCGATGGTTACGAGTGCGAAAATACTGATAACGGTCAGAACTGAACTTATTATTGTGTTCAATGTTTCTGGATCTAATCCTAAAAAAAGTTCAGATTTTTCCATACATTCTAGTTTTACGCAAATATAAAAGGTTTTGGCGTTAAGAAGAAGAAATTTTAAAAAACATACAAAATTAGACCTTAGCAATTGATTATCAAAATATTTACACAGTATAAATTTAAAATTTTTGAACTTTATGAATCTTTAAATAGTTTAAAATAATAGTAAGCAGCTGGAGTTAGTCTTTCACTCACTTTTTAGTTGAGCGTTTCTTGGCACTGCACCTTTTTTAGTTCCTTAAACCTATTGAGCTCAACTCCATAATTGTATTTAACCTTTTGCGCTTATTTCAGCAACGATTGAGATTTTAGGCTCTTGATTGCAGCTTGCAGTCATAATAAGCCCCCCATTCCTGCTAGAAATAAAATTATTCTTTTCATTGGATTATTATTTGTGGTGGCTGAGATTTAAAACTTTTGATTATACAAATACAACTAAGTTTAAGAAAAAGGCTGCATCAAATTTCCCTAAAAATCAAGCCTCTACAAAACTGTGGATAATTTGTCATAACTATATAAAGGGCGGAAATTTTTAAACGTTTAAATTTGCTTATGTCCGATTTTTGTCACTTACACTGCCACACACAATACTCCATTCTAGATGGAGCTGCTAATATCAATCAAATGGTAAAAAAAGCTGCTGCCGATGGCATGCCAGGTGCAGCCATTACAGACCATGGCAATATGTTTGGAGTATTTGAATTTGTCAATACCTGCCAAAAAGAAAATATTAAGCCGATAGTAGGTTGTGAATTTTACATGGTGGAAGATATGCACCAGACCTCATTTGCTGGCACTGGGAAACGTGACAAAAGATACCATCAGCTTTTATTAGCAAAGAATGAAATTGGGTATAAAAATCTCACCATACTCACCTCATTAGCCTATAAAGACGGACTTTATGGCAAATTTCCTAGAATAGACTTAAATCTTCTAAAGAAACATACCGAAGGACTAATAGCAACTACATGCTGCATAGGAGGAATTGTGCCGCAAACTATTCTCAATAAAGGGGAAGAAGCTGCTGAGGAGGTATTTAAACAATGGCTCGCTCTATTTGGAGACGATTATTATATCGAGCTCCAACGGCACCACATAGAAAACATCAATGGCACTGGGTTAAGCCAAGAGTATCTTAATCAAACACTCATCAAATGGGGTCAGCGATACAACGTAAAGGTCATAGCTACTAATGATTCACATTACGTAGATGAAGCGGATAGTGATATTCACGACACCTTGCTCTGCATCAATACAGGTGCTAAAAAGGCAACGCCAGTCAAATCAGACGACGAAGATGGTTATAGTTCTGAAACCCGATTTGGCTTTGCCAATAATCAGTTCTTTTTTAAGACTGCCGGGGAGATGAAAAAATTATTTCATGATGTGCCCGACAGTATAGAAAATACGCTCCACATTCTAGATAAGATAGAAAAAATGGATTTGAAACGCTCTATCATGATGCCAAATTTTCAGGTGCCTACTAGCTATCGCAGCCAGTCTGAGTATATGCGTTACCTAGTCTATGAAGGCGCTAAAAAAAGATATAAAGAGATATCTCAAGATATTTCTGAACGCATAGAACTCGAATTAAAAACCATTTTTGATTCTAAATATGAAGGCTACTTTCTAGTCATCGAAGATTTTCTGACCGAAGCCCGTCGCATGCATGTTTCAGTAGGGCCAGGTAGAGGATCTGCCGCAGGCTCAGTGGTGGCTTATTGCCTAGGTATCACACAGGTAGACCCTCTGGAATATGGTTTGCTTTTTGAGCGTTTCCTAAATCCTGAACGAGTCAGTTTTCCAGACATAGATATTGACTTTGAAGATGCGGGTCGTCAAAAAGTACTAGACTACGTAGTAGAAAAATATGGCAGAAACAATGTAGCACAAATAATCACCTATGGCACCATGAAGGAAAAAATGGCTATCCGCGACGTGGCTAGAGTCCTAGATGTGCCTTTACTAGAAACCAATGTGCTTGCAAAAGCTGTGCCCGATTATGACCTGCCGTCCATATTGGATAGTGCTAAATATCCCGATTTGCGTAAATCTATGAAAGAGGGAGATAGAGTGAAATCGGACACATTTATACAACTTTATACAGATAATCCTAACTATAAGACCGTGGTAGATACCGCTATTAAACTCAAGGGGTCTGTACGCAATACAGGAGTGCATGCATGCGGAGTGATCATCGCTCCACAAGATTTAAAAGAGCTCATTCCTCTCTGCACCGCTAAGGATAATGAAATGCTAGTAACCCAATACGATAAGGACATTGTAGAAAAGGTCGGTCTTTTAAAAATGGATTTTTTGGGTTTGAAAAACTTGAGTATTTTAAAAGATATTCGATCTATCATCAAAGCTAGGCATGGTATAGATGTAGATGTAGAAAAATTGCCTCTCGACGATTCAAAGGCTTATGTCGTATTTCAGCAAGCGAATACTGACGGAATATTTCAATTTGAAAGTGATGGCATGAAATCAAATCTTAGGGGCCTCAAACCCGATAGATTTACAGATTTGATAGCCATGAATGCCCTATATAGACCAGGGCCCATGGACTATATCCCCAACTATATAGCCAGAAAACATGGTACAGAAGAAGTAACTTATGATATAGAAGCCAGTAAAGATATTCTGGAAGAAACCTATGGAATCATGGTATATCAAGAACAGGTAATGCTTCTTTCACAGAAATTGGCGAATTTCAGCAAAGGACAGGCCGATACTCTAAGAAAAGCGATGGGTAAAAAAGATAAAGAAGTCATGGATCATTTATATCCCCAATTTATTGAAGGTTGCAAATCTAATGAACATGATGCAGAAAAAGCAAAGAAGATATGGATGGATATGGAGAAATTCGCCCAATATGCCTTCAATAAATCGCATTCGACATGCTATGCATTGATAGCCTATCAATGTGCTTACCTTAAAGCGAATTACCCTTCAGAATTTATGGCAGGCCTCATGTCAAATAACATGGATAAAACAGAGGATATCAAAAAATACATAGAAGTATCCAAAAAAATGGGGCTAGATGTGCTAGGTCCCGATGTCAATGAAAGCAATTATATATTCACCGTCAATACTAAAGGGCAAATACGCTTCGGATTATCCGCAATCAAAGGCGTAGGTGAAAATGTCATTATAGAAATGGTTCAAATAAGAGATACAGGGGGGAAATTTGAGGATATTTATGATTTCGCCGCACGCATGGGCACAAAAAATGCCAATAAAAAAGTCTTAGAAGCCTTAGCCATTTCTGGCGCACTAGACTGTTTCCCCGAAATTAAGCGGGAGCAATATTTCGGGTTGGACAACTCCCAAACCTTTATAGAAAAACTGATTCGCTATGCGAATGACCTAAATAAATCAAAAGGTGAGGAGACGAATCTCTTTGGCGAATCATTTCAAGATATGATTGAAAAGCCAGCTCCGCCTATTGTAGCTGAATTTACGGAGTTAGAAAAATTAGAGAAAGAAAAAGAAGTGCTCGGCTTATATATGAGCGGGCACCCATTAGATAAATATAAAAAAATCATAACGGATATCACCACTTCTGCATTTGAAGAAGTGAAAATAACTAGAAAATCTGAGTTTGTAATTGGTATAGCGAAAGACATAGTTAAAGGAGTAGGCAATAATCAAAAGCCGTATATGAAGTTTTTATTATTAGGGCTAGAAGATTCTATGACTTTTAACCTTCGTGATAAAAATTTTGACGAATATGAAAAATATATTGAAGATGGGAAGGCGATTATGCTCAAGATAAAGTGGGATTCGTTTAAACCAAAAAATGAAACGAAGATGATAGAATTTATGAAAGTAGAATCAGTCATACCAGAACCTCAATTTTATAATCAGGTCAATAAATTTGCCCTTTCTATATCTCTTGCTGAAATGATTCAAGAAACCCTTGCTAAATTGGAATATGTTTTAAAAAACCACCCAGGGAATACACCTGTGCTACTCAGTCTCGAAACACCTATAAGTGGAGTCCATGTTGGTACTAGTATTGCAGAAGATAGCCCGGATATGCCTGATGAAGAAAAAGAAACTAATATTTCGTTGCAGGCTATTGAATTTAGAAGCTTAACCTATAAAGTAAGAGTTGGCGAGCGCTTACTAAATGATTTATATAGTGTTATAAGTATTGACAAAGTAAAACTTGCCCTTTAATAAGAAAGTGGTAATTTTGTAACTTAATGTCTAAAAATTATTACTCTCATGAATGCAGCCGCCGCTAATTCGAATCAGGAAGTATACGAAAACATAAAGCAAGAATTAAAAGACTGGCATAAACTCCTCAAAGAGTACCAAATACCAGATACCAAGAAAGCCTTATTTCATACGGCGCTTACATTCCTAATGTATGGCAGCGTATGGGTACTTCAATACTGGTTATTGGCTAATGACTATTCTTTTTGGTGGGTATTGGCTATTAGCATTTTCAATGGTGTAGCTCTTGGCAGAGTATTTATCATACAGCACGATTGTGGTCACAAATCATTCACTCCAAAAAAGTGGTTGAATGATACGATTGGGACTATATGCAGTTTTATGACAATCATACCTTATAAGTACTGGGCCAAATCTCATGATTTCCACCATGCGCACAATGGTCAATTAGAAACTTCTGATATTGGTGATTTTGAGTGTTTGACAACGGAACAATATGCTGCATTATCTATCAAGAAAAAAATAAGATATAGAGTATATCGAAGCCCAGCATATATATTGACTCTAGGAGGTATTATCTATGTAGCAATTTTTAATAGATTTCGTTTTTTGAAATCCGAGTATTTTGAAAAGGTAAAAAACAACGTGACCGTAAATAATTTTCTATTTGTATCTGCATATGTTCTGTTAGCATTTGGACTGAGTTTTGTATCAGATTGGAAAAATTTCTTTATAGTTCAGTTTGCTAATTTATTTGTATTTGGAACCATGGCACTTTGGTTTTTTTATGTTCAGCATCAGTACGAAGAAGTATACAAAGAAGGAAAAGAAAATTGGAATTATTTGTTGTCTGCTATACGAGGAAGTACGTTTTACCAGCTGCCCAGATTTATGCACTTTATGACTGGAAATATCGGATATCACCACATTCATCATTTGTGTCCATCTATTCCATTCTACAATTTGAGAAAATGCAGTATCGAAAATCCAATTTTTCAAAAATATTGTATTCCTCTTACCGTGACTCAGAGTTTTAAAGCCATCTTTGCCAATATGTGGGATGAAGATTCCAAAAAAATGATTTCGTTTGGCGAATTTAAAGCTAAGATGAAAAAAAAGCAAGAGTCTAATTCATAAAAATCGTAAGATTTTGTAGTTTCTTTATCCTTCAGGAGATTGTATATTCTCCTTTATGAAAGGCCAACGTCTTCCAGATTGATTAAGTATTTTTTTATTATGATGCCCGAGGTGAATTATTTATATTTGCGTAAATATCTATATACCCGACATGAAGAAACACATCCTAGTACTCGCAATTCTATCCTTACTATCGTCGCCTTCTTTTTCTCAAAAGAAAACAATTTACATTTCTACTAAACTACCTATCACCTATAGGGTGTATATAGATAATCAATTGCAATTTTTTGGAGATGTGATCCGCATGAAACTCTTTAATGTGCCTATTGGTGAAAAGAAAATGCATGTGCGAATAATGACTCCTAGCAACCAGAAGCCAAGTATACTTATAGCTATAAATTCTGACAAGGAAGAATACTATAGCATAATCCAAGAAGGAGATAACTATTCGCTCAAACCTAATCCTGCCGCAGCCAAAGAAGATAAAGCTACCTATACCAGAGGCAGTTTTGTGCCAGTGCAAAAGCCCTTTGTAAAGGATACTAGTAAAAGAGCATTTCATACCTGTAAAATGACAGACTCAGCTATCAATAAGTTAATCTTAGATCTAAATAACCTTAAAGATGTAAAGGCGAAAAAGGATTTTATAGTCAATTATATGAAACGAAAATGTCTTTATACCGATCAGATTAAAAGTATAGGATATAGAATTGATGATGATATGACGCGATTGGAGTTATATCAAAACCTTTTTCTAAGTTCATTAGATAGAAACAATTTTGCAAAACTTACTAATTCATTCCAATCACAGCTATATGGAAATAAATTTATTGTTTGGTTCAATCAACAAAAATTTTAATGGCGAGTTACCCATCTTTATCTGTTTCACAATATTTGAATGAAATACCTGTAGATCAGAAACCTATTATAGAAAAGCTTAGGACAGCTATTAAGTCTAAGCTAGATAAGGAATTTGAGGAGTGCATAAACTATGGAATGATTGGATATGTTATTCCTATATCTGTATATCCAAAAGGCTACCATTGCGATCCCAAACTTCCTCTCCCCTTCGCAGGAATAGCCGCTCAGAAGAACTCTATCAATCTCTATCACATGGGTATTTATCTTGATAATGGACTATTGAATTGGTTTCAAGAAGAATACACTAAACAGTGTAAATTCAAACTAGATATGGGAAAATCTTGCATTCGATTTAGAAAGTATGCTGATATTCCTTATACCCTCATAGAAGACTTATTTGACAAAATATCTGCCAAAGACTGGATAAAGCTCTATGAAAAGAATCTAAAAAAGTGATAATAGCGTATGATTTTCTATTACTGCTTATCATTTCACATACTATTTCTTTATATATTCCTAATTCTATCGCATAGAAAAGGATTCGATAATATGTCTAGTTATATAACCTCACTAGAGCATAATGATACACTCAAAGCTAGTATCATAATTCCATACTGCGATTATGATCAAAGACTCTACTCACTGTTAGCACAGCTAAAAACTCAAATCAATTTCCAAACCTAAATTATTTTAACAAATAATTTTGCTACCACTTCTTTTTCTTAAGAAGTTAATCCTAAAATTAAAACTATCGATTTAAAGGATAAATCTCCCCCTCTAAAATTCTAATAAAATAATAAAAATGAGGACATTTCTAGGTATAATGGAAGCTAGTCATGAGCATATCATCTGTCTCAATGCAAATATAACCTTGACGGATTCATTGTGGAAGACTATATATATGTTTATACTTGATAACTAACCTCATTTTGCAGCAGGTCTGTATAGATACCTTCCAGGTGATGTCTAGCTAAATAAATTTATAATTCTGGAGTTGGATATCCTGACGGCCAGATCAATAGCTGCACTTAATCTAAGATTTCCTTCTATATGCAATGCCGCTAATATGATCTTTACTAAAACAGCTTTTCGAGCTGTGAAAGGCTGTGATGGTCTATATAATACAAATAGTGGAGCTAATTTATTTCTATACTATCGCATTTATAAAAAGTTTCTCTATGGCATACACTATATTAAAGATCTGGAAGCTATAGTATACTCAGACCCTCCTGATAATTTTTTAGAATTATTAAAACAAGGCAGAAGTTAGATTTCAAAGACGTCTAGCTATGAAAATATAAGTATACAAATTCAAGCAGGAATCATATTTCTGACAAATTTTTTATTTGCTTCTGGATTGTTCATTTTTCATCTTTTACCTATCATTGTCTTAAAATTACTTACAGATATACTTTTTATCTATAAAATCAAGCAATTCTATGGCTTCAAGTTATCACTTCTAAAGACTATAATATATTCCTGTCTATATCCTTTTTATATAGTATCCTTTTTTGTTTATTACATTTCTAAATTTAGACCCTAGATACAGTATATTTCTGTATTCATAGGCGCCCATAATCAAGATGTGCTAATAATTACAGAATATCACGTCCCCTTTCAATAAAATAGGTGAAGTGAGTGATTTATTTAGTTATTTTGTTTGGTCTTTATGTAAATTTGTAACAAATAATACGAAATATTGACACGTCTCTTTCTGATTGCTTTTTATCTAGTTTTTGCTATTTCAGATTTGATTAGCCAAAATAGTATAGCCCTGCTGAAATACAATGGAGGTGGGGATTGGTATGCCAATCCTACATCCCTTCCTAATTTAGTCAAATTCTGCAATCAAAATCTGAAAACGAATCTCAAACAAGATATTCCTTCTGTAGAAGTAGGTAGTGTAGAGCTTTATCAATATCCACTAGTTCACCTCACTGGACATGGAAATATAGTTTTCAGCGACCTAGAAGCAAAAAATCTACGTAATTATCTCGAGGCTGGCGGATTTCTTCATGCAGATGACAATTATGGTTTGCGAGATTATTTTTTCAAGGCAATGAATAAAATATTTCCAGACCTTAAATGGGAAAAAGTCCCCTTTTCACACCCTATTTATCACCAAAAATATCACTTTGCTCAAGGTCTCCCTAAAATACATTCTCATGAAGGCAAGGCTCCCGAAGGCTGGAGTCTATTCCTCAAAGGACGTATGATTTCATTTTTCAGCATAGAATGTGACCTTGGAGACGGCTGGGAAAATCCTGAAGTTCATGGAGATACGGCCGATGCACACCGTAAATCTTTAGAAATGGGAGCGAATATTGTACAATTCGTTTTTACTCAATAAATCAGGATTTTTTCCGTTAAAAATAAAAGAGAATTAGATGAAGCAAATTTTACTTGTTCTAGCATTACTTTACACAACCTATCTATGCGCTCATATTGGAGATCGAATAGACAGAGAGATACTCATACAAGTAGCTATTGAAAATTCAAATCTAGCTTATTTAGAAAAACTATTTCCTGACACCAAAATCACACCTTGTGCCAAGCAATTCCAACTTTGGACGGTAGAATTTCCAAGTGTGCCCCCTATAGATTATATCCAAAAATTAAAACATGATGGTAAAATCAAACTCTCCACCAGAAATAGAAAACTAGAACCAAGAGCAACTACACCTAATGATAGTTTTTTTAGTAAACAGACTTTTCACCTCAATAGCTTCAACCCTGGACAATCTGTAACCTCTGGTATAAACTCTGTTGGGGCTTGGGATTTTAATAAAAGTGGTGTCACCGCCAAAGGAGATTCTATAGTGGTGGCCGTACTAGATTTTGGATTTGATTCTGCCCATTCAGACCTTGACTATTTTGTCAATCACAATGAGATTCCTCATGATGGTATAGACAATGACGATAATGGCGCCATAGACGACTATAAGGGCTGGAATACAGGTCTTGATAATCATAGCTTGGATGGATCTGAAAATGATCATGGGACAATGGTCTGCGGAGGTATAGGTGCCATAGGAAATAATAAGATAGGAGTGACTGGTGTAGCATGGAATTGCAAATTACTTCCAATTAATAATATTGCATCCATTGCAAAATCTATTAAGGCATTAGAATATTGCCTAGTTATGAAAAGACTATACTCACTTACTAATAAAGGTAAAGGTGCTTATATTGTAGCAATCAATTACTCTCTAGGGACAGAAGGTCTATTGCCCGAAGATGCGCCTTTGTGGTGTATAATTATAGATGCTATGGGGAAGGAAGGCATACTTTTAACTGCTGCAGTTAGCAATCAATCTTTAGACGTTGAATCCTATAAAGATATGCCTATACTATGCAATAGTCCCTATCAAATAAATGTCACAACATATAATTCACTTAGTTTAGGACTTGATAAATCTGCCTTTAGTAATAAATTTGTTCATATTGCAGCACCACACAATTACTGGGGAACTTTAATGAATAATAAATATGGGACATATAAAGATGGGGCTAGTTTCGCAGCGCCACTAATAGCTGGTACGATCGCACTTATGTACTCTAATTTTGAAGTAAGGCTGCTAGATAGCTTACATAGGAACCCAACCTTTATCACGCAAAAAATTAAGGAAGTAATTTTGAAAAATGTTGATGTGACTTCAGGTTTGACTAATAAAGTAGTAAGCAACGGAAAATTAAATCTATTTAAAACTATCAGCTACTCCCGGTTTTTACATGATAGTATTTATAAGAAAAAGGACACCATTTTTAATTCTATATCCCAAAACAGTCATAATATTCAAGCGAGTATTTATCACTCAGAAAAAAATATTTATAT
>Ga0078894_10000236_pt1 | contig 37088 bp, 32 predicted proteins | sample LauGreSu1BDMLBSD_2_FD_67506 | JGI IMG/M metagenome (GOLD analysis project Ga0078894, IMG submission 67506) | Freshwater lake microbial communities from Lake Michigan, USA - Su13.BD.MLB.SD (version 4) (version 4) | ecosystem: Environmental > Aquatic > Freshwater > Lake | place: Lake Michigan... | reverse complement strand
GCGCGCAACATTCGCTGAATCGGGCGATCAACATACGCACCAATCATCATATGAATACCATCTTTTGTAACATCGTCCATTGGATTCACATCGTTTTTCTCAAAGATATAAATGGGAATCTGCGCGTCACTCGGGATTTCTACCAATGTTTCCAAGGTTTGGATGTACGATTGAATCATATCCAGGATGTGTTCTTTCGTATGCTGACGTTTTGTAATACTTGTTTCATACCGAAAATCGAAATCAACGACAATGACGCCCTTCTCTGAATTTTGTTTTTCTGTCAAATGTTCGAGTTTCCCACTTTCGAAAACATGTGAATAGTATTTCTTCCAAAACACCGGCAATACTGCCGGCGGAATCGTATATACTCCGCCATGAATATTCTGCATCTTGTCTCCAATACGTGTATGTGTATATGCTTCACCAGGCTTGGATACGTGGTGTTTCATGAATTGCTCGTATGTCATACCAGCACAAAGAGACTGGTATGAAGCGGTAGTTGGATCAACCGCGCCAGCGCCCCCATCTTGTCCATTTGCAGTTGTTGTCATTGTCTGTGTTGTAAATTCTGATTGCCTAGGTTTAAAGTTCAATTTTGTCCGAATTATGAATTGAAATTTATAAAACCGTCGGTTTATATATTCCAGAGGTTTTATCTCTAAATCTGATCCCCCAAAAATGGCCCTTCGACTTTTCATTCGGATTTTTTGGCGATTTTGGGGGGATACTTTATTTTTCGTTTTTCTGGGCGCGGGACTTTTGTAAAAAAAATATTTTTACCCGTAGATTTTTTTTTCGGGTTTCGATTTTTCATTTTGTGACCATTTGTCGTCACATGCATTTTTTCATGAGCATAATGCTCATAACTATTTTATCACACTATCGCATATTTGCTCGATATATCGTCACAAAACCCATGATTTTCACGTATTCTGTTTCATTTCTATAAAAAATACATAAAAACAATAATAGATTCTACTTTAAAGCTTCAATGGAAAAAGATACTTCTTCGACAGATAGTGGTGATTCAACCACCAAAGTTGTCATACCCAAGGAAACGATCACGCGATTATTGAAAGATATTCGACAAGTAATGACAGATCCAACATTAGACGAATGTGGTATTCTATATCATCATAGCGAAACAGATATACTTACAGGGTATGCATGTATTGTTGGTCCATCAGACTCACTTTACTTCGGCGGATACTACTTCTTCGTTTTCAACTTTCCTACAAACTACCCACATTCACCGCCGATAGTTTCGTATTTAACAAATACCAATAATATTCGTTTCCATCCTAACTTTTATGCGAACAAGAAGGTATGCGTATCTATCATAAACACATGGCGTGGTGAACAATGGTCAGGATGCCAGAATATCAGTTCAGTACTGATGACATTTCAATCATTACTTGATAAGGAGCCGCTTTTACATGAGCCAGGGATCCGAAGTGGACACAGTGACTTTAATTCATATCATACGATGGTCGAGTATTATAATTACAAGTTTGCATGTTTGACTCTATTGACTGAATTTACGACATATATAACGATCGAACCCGCGGTGATTCCTGCATTTCGGGAGTTTATGCGTCGTAAGTTTCATGAAAATAAAACACGTATTCGAGAGATTTTGATGGAACGAGAGAAGAAATACCCAGAGAGAACGACGATTACAATCGGAGTCTATGGAGGTATCACTACTGCGATTCATTATTCTTTGTTACTAAGGCAATATGACGCAATTTTGACAGCATCAGAGTAAATTCTAATACTTTAAAGGAGTTAAATTGAAATTAATTGTATCTATATAGATTATACTATCGTTCTTCGCGCTCTTGCAAAATGCATTTCTGTTCAGTTTGTTCCAATATGTATTACATCAGTATTACTCCTGAAAATGAACTAGAGTATTACTGCCGCCATTGTGGAAACATAGACAATACCATTGCCTCTGAAAATATCTGCGTTTCAAAGGTGAATATGAAACATTCGACGACACCTCAGACGTTTTCTCAAGTCGTGAACAAGTATACGAAATTGGATCCGACATTGCCTCGAATTCACACGATGCGTTGTCCAAACGACGAATGTCCGAGTAATGAAGCAAGCAGTAGCGCTAGCGCTAGCTTGAAACCAAAGTCCGAAATCATTTATGTTCGTTACGACGATACGAATTTGAAATATGTCTACCTTTGCGCGAAATGCGACAAAGTGTGGAATACCGAACAACAATGAAATTATCAAGGATTCAGAGACCTAATTTTATTATTTTTATCATTGTAAAATAATAAATTGAAACATAATAAAGTATGGATCTTATATATACCATCGAACAAAGACATAAATAAATGTCCAGTGCTATACCTGCTCCGCCCAAAAAATTAGTACCAAAGAGCAACGACGACTCTGACAACGAAGAAAATGAAGTCAATTTGCAAGAAGATATAGAAATCTCCGACGATGAAGATGATGCTTCTTCTAAAAATTCAACTGAAAATGACGAATCAGGATCCGAAGCAACTGATGACGCATCATCAGCAGCAGCTGACGAAGAGAATGAAGGTGGAGATAGCGGAGAAGAGGAAGAGAATGCTGTTGAAGGTGGAAGTGATGACGAGGGAGGTGGTGCTGCCGTCGAAAAACCAAAGAAAAACAAAAAGAAGCGTGCATCTTCCAAAAAAGACGCAGAAGACGATCTCACGTTGTTAGGTGTGCCGCATGGTATTCATTTCGACGACGATGACGATGATGACGACGAGGATGGTGACGATGCCGATCGAGACTCAAGCGAGTATTTCCAGAAATTAACGTCAACGATAAATGAAAGTTATATCGAGACATATCATCCGGAGTCCATGTCGCACAATTACGATGAAATCCAAACATTGTCGCGTGTTGTGCGGAACAGCGCCGGCGTGATCGTGGATGATTTGCATCGAACGATTCCCATTATGACGAAATACGAAAAAACACGTGTATTAGGACAACGCGCAAAACAATTGAACGAAGGCGCACCAGCATTCATCAAGATCGATTCTACCGTGATTGACGGATATTTGATCGCTGTAAAGGAATTAGAACAGAAAAAGACGCCATTCATTATTCGCCGACCGTTGCCAAACGGCGGTTCGGAATATTGGCGAATCCAGGATTTAGAAATACTTTAGTCACTGTGATAAGACTGTGGTATAATACTGATATTGAGACTTTTTCTTTTATAAAGCTCATTCGGGTAATTGAAACTGTCTAATGACGACGCCGAGGACCACGTCATCGGTGTTGAAGAGTTTGACATATCATCAAATGTATATGGACTACCATCACCACTGTTTGTCTTGTATATGTATGATGAATTCGATGATGTTTCTTCATCGATTTTGCCTTTACAACATCTACACATACAACAGTGAAAATACTTTTCAAGCATAGTAAAAAATGAGGTTGACATCTTTTACTATACGTATATTTTTATTTTAAAGTTCATTTATTAGCACTTCCATCTCTTTCCGCACTCCAAGCATGTAACGAATGTGGTCATGGGTTCATCCGCCGATCGAGTTTGAAGTTGGTAATACGTGCATTTCTTCGACTTGCACTTGTTGCATGTGAAATTGTCAGTGGACGCTTCGATATTCGGCTCGTACTTCTGCTTATCGCGAACTTTCTTTTCTTCGATCAATTGTTTCCATTTTTCAGGACAGATCTCTTGATGGCTCATGAATGCGATGTCTTGGGGTTTGATATTGCCCGATGTCACTGCGCTTGAAACATCCGGCTTTTTTAGGTTGATGTACACCGAACGTAGACGATCAATGTATAACGTAATGAAGAACGGATTTGACCATTTCTTCACAATGTTATTTTTGCTTGCATGCTGAATCGTCCAATTGAATATACCCTTTTCAATATTGGTCGCGGTAGTCAATGATTCATCACTACCGTCATTTGCCAGAAGAGGTTGAATACGTTTGCGGATCTCAGCGCGAAACTCATCAGGGTAAGCGATCGCTTCAATTGTGGACATGGAATGGAATGGAATGTATTAATATAATATTCTGTAATATCTTTAATCAATTTTATAGAATGGAATGGAATGGAATGGAATGGAATAGAATGTCATTCATACGACTCTTCGCTTAATTCAGATTCCATTTCCTGTTCAATGACGGTTTCTTCTACTGTCTTTTTTGACCGTCCAGTACCGCTTCCTTGCTTCTTAGCAGGTTTTTTTTGTTTAACACTACGTTTGGCGACAATCTTATTAATAGGAATAGCTTCCACCTCGTTCTCCCCCTCAGAGCCGTTCAATGAATCACTCGGCGGTGTTCCAGATTCTGTATCCGTCTCAGTTACAAATTCACTTTCGGTTGACTCTGATTTCGGTTTTTTTCCGCGGCCACGTGTAATTTTTTTACAACGCGGCGTTTCTTCTGCATCATCTTCTACCACAAACCCGTCTTTCAAGTATCCATTGCTTGTCTTCTTAGATGCAGGAATTGCGTCGAGTTCGTCAACTTCATTCTCATCTTCAACTGCGGTTGCTGCCAGATCTTCAAACCCACCGAATAACTTCTCGTATATTATCGTCCACAAATCAATCGTTAAATTCACTGCATTTTCCGTATCAATCCTGGCAACAAGTGCCATACTTCCGTAAATAAGCAGGTCGTCGATTGGTGGTGGAAGTTCATATTTGTTTTCTTGGCCTGCACGACCATCGGTTTTTGCCCAGACGTCTACATAGATATACTTCGGCACTGTTTCAGTCGGTCCGGATCCATCCACCGAACCGCCAATCTGAAATGAAAACTTACGCTTATTCTTGTATTTCCATGTGTGATAACAACTAAAGTTTTCCAGGTTCCGGAATCCGCACTTCTTAGATAGAAGTAATTTCAGATCATCGAGCGTCATTTCATCTTTGGGATCGACGGTACATTCGGAAAGAACACCCGTTTTTGAAACGATGACAATTGTCGTTTTTGTCGCGGCCGATTTTGACGGTGACATTGATACTGTATAGAATACGTGATATGTTTCTATATTGTTTCACACGCGCACACTTGCACTGCATGTTGTCAATACTACATAAATATATTGCATGAATAAATATACCTCTCGATCCTATTCAAATGGCAGCAGCAGAAGTAACATCACGACCTTCCAATTTTCGCGCGCAAAAAAAAGGTCAAAATGCCCGCCAAGCAATGGTGATTTCGGAACTTAGCACGATTTACCGAAACAATACGATTACCCACTTTATTCAATCACATCAACGAACCGAACCTAGAATTTTTTTATTAGATGTGACGCTAGAAGATATGTCGAAGATGTATCCAAAAATTCACCAAATCATCGAACGCGGTCGTCTTCGACCCAAAGGAACAGAAACCTTCTTTGTTACGAAAAAGATGGAACACATTATATATGCAGACAGTGCAATTTATGAGATTCGAACGAACGAAGCAAGCCGACAACAAGGGATACATCAACGCATCCCAGTCGACGGCCCAGTTACCACAATCGAAATAATGAACCGAGACAATAAAGCCATTCCGGTTATTGTAGATGAAAGTTATTTTGAGCTACAAACATCAGGTGAAACGTCTCGTCACATCATTCCCACAAACCACGTCGTGAAACGACACGTAAAGAAAGTAGTCAAAACACACCCAAAATCAATGAATGCATTTGTTTTTATATTGAATGAAACTGAAACCGATGTTATCGATTTTTATATGACAACTGATAATGGTGTTGTAAGCACCGGTACTGGTAACACAACCGCTGATCGACTTACGCGAACATGTAAAGATGATTTCATTTCGTTCATCGAGCACTTCAAATTATGTCCATAATATACACGTGATACGATGTGGTGGCTTATTCAAAATATTATCTTTTCTATTTGTTTAATTGTAATCATTCATTACTTATATCTTTATTTTGAAGCAACATTGACATCTCCGAAAGTGAAAGATCTTATTCATTGCCCAAAACATGAGTACAAATTACTATTAGAATCAATTAATAAAAACGTAGATGGAAATATGCATATACCACAAATTACGCAACAGATTCTAGAGCCGTTGATTGTTCCTGTACAAACATCAGAGACTTTAGGAATAAATAATACGAATAATAATACGAATAATAATACCAACTACAATACCAATATCCCAGATGATATGAAAACGGATTTGAAAGAATATATTCGCGAACTTGCACTGAAAACGAATGTTAGCAATCAAATAAGAGTGTAACCGAGTTAAAGCTATCCATGTAGTTATATATATCACGATGTCACGTGTATTTCAAGGTCGCGCTAATCCGCATTCGCAACATTCTACGTATAATAATACTACACACTCTGTTCAAAAATGGTCGAATCCGGGTCATAGTTCAAACACACTCAGTTCACAAGATTCAGAATTGTTTTTGGCTTCTTTTCCAACTACACGACTTTCTTATGAAGCAGTTATTCATAAGAACGACAACCCTTCTTTTTTTACAGGCAGATATAAGTGTTTTATACTTCCGAAAGGAAAACGATGTGTTGCGTGGGTTACGGAATGGAAACGTGAAAAAATCGTTGCGGTAATTGATATAACGAATAACTACCAGGGTGTCTTATCACCCGTGATTCGTAAGTTTCATCAAGAAAACGGATGGTATCCTGGTAGTATTCGCTTGTATGACGCATGTATGGATCATTCGCTGGTATATGGCACTGTGTTTTCTGGTGTGTTATTTCGATCAAATCATGGCGGTTCGGTGCAAGGAATCGACAAGACATTCTTTTCCATTCATTCGGTCTATTGGTATAAAGGAAATTTGATCCATCCCTTGACATTATCAGGTCATATTCGTCTGTGTGAGCGTATATTCGATGAAGCTGGTATACGTCAAGTTGCATATACAAAACAGAATAGTATCATATTTGGTTTGCCTATGTTGTGTCACAATGACAAAGATATTGATAGAATGATATCTGAATTGCCATATACTATATTCGCTGTTCAGTATCGTTTTGAGAATCATACGAAAGTATGTATACGACATGTCCCGTTTCAATCTACGGATTCTGGTAATGGTGGTAGTGTGGTTGTGCCACCGAAGATACAACAACCAAGTCCGCCGGCACCGGCACCCGCACCCGCATCCGCACCCGCATCCGCACCAGTACATCCATCGACAATCACGTCGCGTATGCCATATGTTCAACCTCAAGATGAAATGCTTACGAATATTCAAGCGGTTTTTATGGTACGACCAAATATACAAAACGACATTTATGAATTGTTTATGCGGTCCAGTAGTAGTCGCACAGGAGAACTTGTATTTCATAATTTCGCACACATCTCCGGGTATAAAACAAGCGTTATGATGAACAGGTTGTTTCGAAATATTGTAGAAAATGAAAGACTTGACGCACAAGAAGAAAGTGAAGACGAGGCCGAGTTTGAAAATACAGAACCAGATAAATATGTTTCACTTCATAAAGAGTTGTTGATGATCTGCCGATTCAATAAACGTTTTTGTCGGTGGGTTCCAGTTCAGTTTTTAGCAGGACAATCTACGTCAACCTCTCAGGTAATCATGGATCAACAAGTAAAACAACATGAGATGCGTTATTTAAAATATCACCGCAAATAAGTATAAACCTATATCGTAATATATTGATATACCGCGATGTCCAGTTTTACTCGATCCGTATCACTCCATCCATCCTACTCGGAATATGTAGCAACAAAACTCTCAAATGTATTCAAAGAGTGGAGTAAACACTTACCTTATGTTCGCCCGTGTTATTCTGTTTCACCTACATCGACACCAGAGCTAATTTCATTACTTCGTAATCATAATATATCGATGGTTTGCCATAATCCACGTGAAGTAAAACTTGTAAATCATGCAAGACTAACGATCGTGAGTGAAAAACGATTCGGCCAACATGAATGTATTGTTCGAAAAATGAAAACATTGCAGCCACCAAATACAAACGCGTCTTCGTTGTCTTCTGTTCCTGTTTGGATTCATACAACAATTTCAAATGATGGAATTGACCATACAAGAAAAATGTTTGAGCATATATGGGCGAATAAATATATTCTAAATGGAATTGTATTTGATATTGCGAATTTTACACATCCAACACAGTCAGTACCACCATCCATGTACAGTTATAAGGTTGGAATGGATTACGTATTTAGAAATATAATTCATCCGTTCAAAAAAGAATACGGTATTTCTACACCGGCAATCATGATTGATGGAAGGCATCATATATCAGATATACAACATTTATTCGAACTCAATGAATACGCACTAAGTCGAAGTATGCATTTATGGGAAAAGACGGGTGTATTTTATTCTCGTCCCAAACTACATTTATTAGTTGATCGACTTTTGGATTCTTGATTCTCGAAATAGTGTATATCATCTGGCAATAAATATACTATATGAGTATATATATACGATGTCCGAACCTCAGGAAAATTCTAACGAACAGAACCAGATGTCCGGTGGTGCCAAGCGCAAGATCCGTCTTGGGGGCGAGCACATGAACCTACAGCCTTCCGCGCCGATTAGTGGCCAGAAGGTGCGTAAGGTTAAGCCTTTTGTTTTTAAAAACCAAAAAAAGTATTTAGCGCGTTTACATTCGTCTCCGTGCCGTTCAAAAACCCAGAAGAAATGCAACAGTCGTAAATTGAGACAAAGCTGCAAGTATGCTCGTGGCACGAAACGTTCATTCTGCCGCAGGCGAACCAATAAGAACTACCGGTCGTAAATCGGTTTACATTTTATTATGAGTATTGTTATTCAAATACTAATAATATTACAGTATATCATAGGATAAAATGTCGCAATACATGAATTCAAACCCGTTGAATCAACACAACGCTCCTCTTGCAGTTTCGAGTAAAGATATACAAGGTCAAAATACCGGAACTGGTAATATGTATCAAGGACAAGGTGGTCGTGCGTTTGTACAAGGAGGCGGTAGCGCGAGTCAGTTTTATTCCGCTGATATTGCTGGTCCTCAAAATGCATATGCACGTGGATCGTATCATCCGGTGTCAATTGGATCTGACGCAGGGGTCACTCGCGGTGGTCGTCGCCGTCGTAGCACTGGAAGTAAGCGAAAGCATCGTCGCAGCAGTAAAAAATGCAACTGTGACATTATTACCGGAGTTGGCGGTCGTCGTAGACATCGTAGTCATAGTCGTAGCAGAACATGTCATATCAAAAACTGCAAATGTATTTGTCATTCGCGATCACGATCTCGTTCGCGTTCTCGTAGAGTGAAACAACACGGCGGAAATGCCGCATATTCTATTGCAGGCCCAGATACGGGAATTAATAAGTTTTCATCTGCGTTAGCAACTCCGGCGCCTCACTCTGCATACAATAGCTGCCATCCAGTCGCTTAGTTATTATTATTCATTCGTCGAGTCGAATCAAGCATTTCCCATTCGTTTTGGGAATGGTTGATTTCATTTTATTTTTAGCGCTTACCTCTGTCGTTACCGAGAGATTTCCGGTTTCTTCGTCGATTTCGATAATATCTGCGTCGGCCAATTCAGCCTCTCGAGCAGACGCCTTGTTAGGTGGAGTGTATTTTACGGTCCATTTGTTTTGATAATATCCTTCTGTATCTGTCATAATAATACGGTATCGTTGTTTGATATAATAGGTTTGACGCTTCAGCCACTGACTGCGAAATACATCCTGTGGATCAATAATATCGATCACGAGTGGGGCGGCATGTTTTACACGCAAGATACGGCCCACTGACTGACAGACATCCGTTTTAGGCGACGCCATAATCAGGGTTGTCAGTGTTTTAATGTCCAAACCTTCCGATGCCATCGCATACGTTGCAATAATAACTTTCTTGCTCTCGCTTAGTTTTAGCGCAGCTTCTTTCATTCCACCAACATAATATCCCACTGTGGCAATTTTACGGTGTTCAATTGCATCATGGAAGTATTCAAGTAGTGATCGATTGTGTGCAAGTATCATCACCTGCTGATCCGGGTTTGTCGCGAGTTCATTCTGGAGAACATCCAATATGAATTCACTTCGCCGGTTATAATTACACACTTTAGATATCATCGTACTAAATTTGGGGTTACCACGATAGTCGTACTCCGTTTCGTTGAATTCCGCGTCATCTACTTTATATTGAATCCCTTTCACAATGACAGCATGACTTGTTGTATCGTTCTTCTCTTTATGCACAACATCTCCCAAGAAATGCTTGAATACCTTCGTCAATCCATCTTTCCGTACCATGGTTCCTGAGAGACCGAGTGTATATTTGGTAACAACCTTCATCATACATCGACAGAATACTTCAGCGGACATGTGATGGCATTCGTCATATACGGAGAGACCAAATGAATCGAATAGATCTCTCGGATACTCCTTCATGGAAAGTGACTGTAGCATTCCGATCACAATATCTTTATCGTCAATGTCCAGGATTTGTCCTTGAATCATTCCAACACGCGCTGCGGGCAGAAACTGTTGTATTCTCTCGATCCACTGATTCAAAAGGAAACTTTTATGAACAATCACGAGAGTTTTCATTCGAAGCCTGGATATAATATTAAGCGCCATGACAGTTTTTCCCTTCCCGGGATCGACATCAAGAAGCCCGCCTCCACCCATACCAGCATTTTCTGGTTTCGTTACTTGCTGTATGTATTTCTCAACGATGACATTCTGATATTCACGCATTTCACCTGAGAACACGAGAGAATCGGAAACAGGAACACCTGGTGGAATTCGCGATTCTTCTGGAATGCCGTAGATTTTGGTTCCATAAAACCTTGGAATGAATATTTTTGTAGGACTTTCGCGGTAAATCGGGAATTTAGGGGGTTGAACTGGAGCTTTAGGGACATAGGCTCCAACTGTCAGTTCATCTCTCAGTATCTTTAGATCCTCGGCGTCCATACACTCTTTGAGAAGAGTATATCCACGTGGTCCATAATAGGAGGATGCTGCATCAGAAGCGGTGATTTGTGCTGACATTGTATAGATTAAAAATAAACACTCCGAGAGATTTCAATTCTACTGGAGGTTAGTTTTAGAATAATATATAATATAATAATAATAACATTCTATTTGATTATATATAGGCTATATTCATTCAATGGATACATTCAATACATTAATGCGTCAAGAAAAACAACATGAAATGGTTATTTTTGTGCTTTTGATATTATATATTGTCTTTACACCCGACGTTCCTCATGCGTTAGCTGAGTATGCCGAAAGTACAATGGGTCAATTAGTTATTGTTATCCTCGCAATTACTCTTTTCTTGAGCACAAACCCAGTTGTTGGTATTTTAGGATTTTTAGCCGCGTATGAATTTATTCGCAGGGCAAGTCGTGTAACTGGCGTTTATGGAATTGAGACATTTTCGCCAACTGAACAGAAGAAGCAGGAAATCATGAAGGCGATGAATCCTCCACCCGAGAAGACATTGGAAGAGGAACTTGTTGATAATCTTGTACCGATTTCACCGAATGATGAGGTCGGCCTGTCTGATGGTGGATCGTTTCAGCCTGTTCTTGGACCACTTTATGGTGCAGTTGAGCCCGATTATCAAGGTGTGATTTAAATTATTACGTATTGTATCACAAATGTTGTATTGTTTGTGATACACTATTCCATTCCATGTGATTAATCGGCACCAATGATTCCGCCACCACCGCCACTCTGACCTACAACAACACCAGATGCGCTTACTCGATTACCGATTCGGTTGAATATGAAACGGAACAAATAAAAGAGAATTGCTGCAATTACAAGACCAAATAAGGTTCCAATGAGTGTACGAAATATGTCGTGCTGTAATAGAGCTTCCCAGCTTAACCCGAACTTACTCATATCTAACTCCGCCATACTACCTAATTCACCATTATTTGCGGCTTGTTGGTATAATACCGTTCCGTCTTCGCCGGTTGGATTGCATTTAATATAGATATCTCCGTTACCTTTGGCATTGTTTGCACCCCGTTTGTTGTAATAAAACATATTCTTTGGCATTTTATTCTCACCGATAGGTTCTGTTCTCTTGATCGCAGTATCACGACTTACGTCATTCAAGCTAGCCAACGAATCCCGAAATACAAGAATTGCGTCTTTCTTGTGATACACAATGTAATTGTAGACACCGGTGTATTGTGGTAATAAATGGCGACCGACATATGTAAAGAACCCCTCTTTTGGAATAAGGTTTCCTAAATTGAAATTATTCACGTCAGACACATATTTTCCGCCGCTTCTTGATCTACTTGGTAAATTCTGAAAAATCGTGTTCATAATTTCCGAGCTTTGTTTCCCTGATCCATTACCGATATTAATTGGAATCGAAACAATTAAATTCCGGCCATCTGCGCTTGAGTGATACGCAAGTAATTCTGCGTCAGCTAACGCGCCATCGTAACGATGTAATGATGGTTGGTAAATATGAATATGCTCAACTTTATAGTCGACACCATTATATTTTGCAGGATATAAACCGCCACTTCCGCTGTCATACGGTATACTTAAATATGTATCTTTGTGAAATACATTACATGTACTCGTGTTATATTGGTATGAAAAGTTACAAGTGGACGAGCATGATCTGTCTTCTTTTCGCATAATATCAGATGTAAGATCTACTGGCGCATCACGATTTGATTTTTGTTTGTTCGACATTTTTGTTTTATACCTTTACGCGTCTTTGTATTTCTATATATAATATTATATATAATTTATGTATATGGAAATCGTATGAAACTAACACGAAATAAGATACGAAAGATACGAAAACAACAACATCAAAGCGTGAGAAAATGGAAAAAGGCACGAAATTCAATCCGGAGAAAAGTACTGACATTTAGACAAACTCCACTTGATCTAGTTCCAAAACGGAAAAATGTATTCAATAAGACATTAAAGCAGTATATACCTCTACCGGTGTTGTGTTATCTGAAGCAAAAGTATATTGAAATGAGACGACTGCGACGAAAACACCGAAAAGAGCAACAAATGATGGGTGGTAAAGGAGTGAAATTAGACCCAAAAACGAGTACAAAAGCGAAAGAAATAGCAATTTCTGCTGTAGCAACCGCAAAGGCAAACCGTGATTCTAAAAAGAATGACCCAAAGAATAAGGATGAAGAAGATCAGGCAAATCCCGATGCTGAAGGAGAAGATGTCAATGCAGCTGGCGCTGGTGATGGTGAAGGCGAAGAAGGCAAGACGGATGCTGGTGCCGAAGGCGAAGAAGGAACAAAAGAAGGCGCTGAAGGCGCTGAAGGCGCTGAAGGCGCTGAAGGCGCTGAAGGTGCAGCAGATGGAGATAAGAAAAAGGGAGGTTTTAGTTTAGGACCAGAAATTCCAGGTGATGTTTCTATTAATAGCGAAACACACGAATACAAAGATACGAAACGATTACTCGACTTTTTAGTAATGAAAGGTCTTCCTTATTATATTCAAATTGAACTCAAACCGGGCACTACATTAGAATTGAAAAATACGGATATTTTTGATCTACGTCGAATATTAATTGGTAAATTTGTAAAAACCCCAACAAAAACGGACGTGCATTTGAAAACTGGTGGCGAGTATGTTGGAATTGCAGAGGGCGATACAATAACAAACGAATACCCCAACGATGTATTTATTTTTACAAAGGATAAAGTATCCATCGACAAGTCTTCGGATGAAAACAAAGTAGTTGTTGTTACTGATGGTAAAGATGATTCTAGTAAAAAAACACTTCCTCCTTTGCCAGATTCCAAGCGTTTATATAGATTAACAGGAGATTCGCCGTCATCCATTGATGATACTGACGATATCAAAAAGGCAGATGTGACTGCAATAGATGAATTCAGACTGCAAGTTGCGCCATTATCTCAGGATGAGATGAAAGCTGCTCTTGCAGCCGCGCCAAGCGAAGACGGTAAGAAAAAGAAGAAAAAGGTTGTTTCGGATGATACACCTACGTATGTTGTAAACTTGAATGAAAAGTGTAAAATAACATCGATTCAAACACTGCGTAAATCTCTCGAAGTTGTTCGTGGAGATCTTGAAGATGAAGACAATGTTAGTAAAACAGATGCTATGGGAGTATTCAAGATGCTTACCGCTTTATTACAAAATCCCGAATTTGCGAAAAATGATGGTTTTGATGATTTCAAAGAACAAGTATACGGGTTCACATACAAAATTCCTGGAACTGAGAGAAAATATGGATTCATACAATTAATGTCGTTCTTTGAACAAAAAAAAGACGATATGCCACCAGCACTTACAAAAGAGTTCTTCAAAGTACTCACACTACTTGGTCATGGACCCGCTGGTGAAAATGGAGCATGCTTAGCATTTGAACGCCCGCAAGCATTGGAAGTAATTGAATATATCAAGACACTCGAAAATGGTGATATCGTTACAACGAAAAAACTAGGAAGTAAAATGAACATTGAAGGTCTTGGTAGCGAGTTAAATAAATTAAATGGACCAAATGAACCAAAGGAAGAAGATGAGAAGAAAGAAGAAGGAGAAGAAGGCGCTAAGGAAGGCGAAGAAGAAGCAGCAGGCGAAGAAGCGAAGGAAGGTGAAGAAGGCGAAGAAGGTGCGAAGGAAGGTGAAGAAGCAGCAGGTGAAGAAGCGACAGAAGAAGGTGAAGCCGAAGAAAAAGAAGAAGCAGTCGAAGAAGTGAAAGAAGATGAAGGAGCGTCAAAACCAGATGATAATTCACTTTCAACACCATCAGCCGCTAGTCAAAAACAAACAGAAGCAACCGCTGTTGCAACCGCTGTTGCAATCGCAGCAATATCTGCAGCAAAAGCTAATATGAATAACCAATCAACCGATACTATTTTATTAAAAGATATACCAAAGGAACCAATTCCGCCATCCGAAGAGGTAAAAGCAATAAATGAACTGTATAAAAATGATAAAACAAAACGAAAGTCTAAAATAGACAAAATATTACGTCTTAAAAAAAACTTCAACGAAAAGTTGAATAAGTTAGTTACCCTACTACGCGACATATTTAAGAAATCACTTGATTCGATTGCGAATTCCACTAATAAAAAGAATATGTATGTTGGTACATCGGAATATAAAGATACAATTACTAAACTAGAAAGGTTAGTTGAAGAGATTAAAGACGATCCTGACTACAAAATTATTAAAAATTATCCGGGGGAAATAACCGACGAACTCAAAGTATCAAAACTATGGAAAGATGATAACGAGAAAAAACTTTTGGCAAAAATAGATAAGTTATTTTATATATATTCGAATGTATGGAAATTATCCAACAGTGCATATGACTATTTCAAAAAATATAAAGACATGAAAGATAGTATGATGGCCATAAATGATTCTGCTCTAGAAATCGGGGCTAGATTCAGAAAAGAATTAACCAATATGGAGAAATACATATCAGATCTGAATAAAGATGCGAGTGATACCGCTATATTAGAGCAACAACTAATGACTGCAAATTGAGCTTATTATTTATACGTTATGCATACTATCGACTAGTTTTCGGTATAAATAATATAATAAAATTAAAAAGGTAAATATCGAAGTGATGCACTATCATAAGCGGTAACCCGAAACGCATCATTGTATCCTTCTACATACACCATGTCACCGGTACTTACATTATTGCAACCATATTCGTTCGTGCCACTCTTGCCATTCACGATCACAGGTAACTTAATCGCATTGTTTTTATCGCTTAATGTATAAAACTGCCATTTGTCTCGACTCGTAAATAATGGACGACCAATTAATGGAAGTATCATTTCTTGTCCGCCGGTTCGAGTAAGAATACCTACTTGACGGTAGGTTGTATCTACAGATTGAGTTGGAATGTTGATTCGCACACCTCCGGCGCCTCCTCCACCACCACCGTATCCATTGTGTCCGCCATAATGAATTGTATCTACACCGCCGCGTATATCATAAACTGGGCGAGTCGCACCCACAGAATTATCTCGCAAGGGAGGGACATACGCGTTCAATAACACATCTTGGCTGGATGCTGGACCACCAATACCGAAATCCAATGAATTTGCCAATGGATCCGTTGATTCTAATAATACTGGACCGTGGCTGTGTGCGTGTGGGCCGTGGTGAGGACCGTGTCCATGCCCGTACCCGTACCTGTGACCATGTCCGCCACCGAAGAATTGTGAATGTGCATAAATACCGATTCCAATAACAACAATCGCAATAATGACAAGTGTTACATTTTCAAAACAAAATACACCAGGGGGACATCTTTTAACCATTTATACGTTAATAATGCTAAACGCGCTGGGTTAGTATTATTATATGTCGTTATTTATTTTTCTTACTTCTGTTATTATTTATTGTTAGTATTTTTTGATCCTTCCTTGTTTCCACCTGGGGTGGCAAATCCCTTCAACATATCGGTAATTCCGCCAATACCGCCATTTCCGGTGATCTGCTCCATAAATCCTTCAGCCGATTTCAATAAAGGTCCCATTTCCTTCATATTTTGCATCAATAGTTTCTGTTGGTTCATTAAAGACTTCGTCTGATCGGTCAAACCGCGCACTCCATCTTCACCAATAATATTTTCGATATTATCGTATGCTTGCTCTAATGTGCTCGCATAGTCGATACGGTTTGCAGTGCCATCGTTATCACTTCCTTTCTTTCCATCATAATTGGCAGGGGATAATTTGGTCATTCCTTGTTTGCTACTGTTTCTTGACTTTGCTCCTTCTTTTTGTTTATTTTCCTTCTTATCTTTCTTCTTTTCATCTGTATCTTCATCATCATCATCATTCTTCTTATCCTTATCGTTCTTATTATCCTTATCCTTCTCGTTTTTCTTATCATTCTTATTATCCTTCTTATCGTCCTTCTTTTTATCATTATTTTCCGCACCCTCTTTCATTTTCAACCCTTCAGTGACTCCAGGCGCGCCTATCATTTCAAATACAAAAACACTAACAAACGCAGTTAGAAGGACGATAATCATGTTTTTACTAAAGTAAGATGTGATCAACCCAATTAACGCCATAAGAACAATTGCATTGATGTTTTGGTTCGCAAGATAACGCAATATACTTAACAATACAAGAATCAAACTGCCGTATAATACGATTTTATTTTGAAAAAATGGCGACGACACCAAACGATTCATATTTGGCAACATTATAAATACTTTTTAATAATATATATTTTGAGAATATTATAAAATTGAACATATAGTGTTATTTGTATACATATCATATGGCATATGTCACTTTATGAATTAGGTTTGTGTCAAAAATTTAATAGGGAAATACACGGTTTCAATGAGAATACAAGCTCCCCGGAGATAAAGGAGCATTTCGTTTGTCTATATACATTCCCCTACAAAGATACGTTAAAAGATTATATCGCATTCGCAAAATGTTATGGTGCCACGGTTGAAATTGTAGAACCGATCTGGTTAGAACCGGGGAATGAAATGGTTGCAATATACAAAACATTTTGGTTGCGTATCTTTCAGCGAGTGTGTCGTAAATGGGTATCAAATCGACGATATGCTCATTCAAACAAGTTACTCATGTATTTACTAAAGAGAGAATACACTAAAATACAAGAATAGCGCGTTGATTATTATTTCCGTCTTCATCTTCATACTCTTCCTCTTCTTCGTATCCTGCTTCTTCTTCGTCTTGATCTGCTTCGTCTTCATATTCACTATCTTCGTCGTCTTCTTCGTCGTCTTCATCTTCTTCGTCGTCGTATTCGTCTTCTTCTTCGTCGTCTTCTTCTTCGTCTTCTTCTTCGTCTTCTTCTTCGTCTTCTTCGTCGTCTTCGTCTTCGTCTTCGTCTTCTTCTGTATCATCTTCGGTGTCTTCGTCGGGTTCTTCTTCACCTTGATCCACTTCTACGTAATTATCGTTCTCGACGTCGTCGTCTTCGTCTGCTTCACTATCCATCAATATATTATTGTCGTGATCATCCATAAAGGTTATCTCATTTATTTTATTAACAGTAACGCCAATGACAGTGTCAACATTCATTAATTTTTCGTAACTCTCTTTCATTTTCTTAAGTAAAGAACCAATACGCTTCTTATCTTTTACCAATTCTGTCATCATCTGGTCCGACACGCCATTCTTTTTCTTTTGAATACGCTGTTTCGAGAGATTTTCACGTATCAATGTATTCAAGTGACGATAAATTTCATCTAAAGAATCTAACTGTGCTCGATGCTCTTCTAACATTTGATCAAACAATTCTTTTGCCTTCATGTATACGGATACAAGATGCTTATTATACTTCATATTATGTCGCAATGTAAGCATCTTCTCAATAATTTTTTGATTTGTATGTTTTTCACTTCCACGAAAATTCTTAATGGCAGTATCGCGCATAGCTAAAAAGTCTGAGTCTCCGTACATTTTTTCTTCGTCATCTTGTATTTTCATTTTTGATAAATAATAACACTATATTACTGTTATTATAAGATTAGAATAAAATAGACGTAACGCGTATATTCATATGTAATGATTTATTTATCGAGCTTATTCCACCAGCTACACGGTTTATGCCAAAATTCCGTATAATAAATGTCACCATCGCAAAAAAAGGCAGCACTGTAACTGTATGAGCTCGCAGAAGTAACTAGGATATCTGCCATTGTCATTCCAAGATAGCTGTCTTCATTCGAATCGTTGATATGCATCATAATATCAGGTCCAAGAATTTCGTGTCCACTAATATTTGCAAACTTCTCTTCGTTACCCTGTGAGTAAATATGAAACTGAATACGATTATTACTATCCTGCTTCATGTATTTCTCTCGAATCGTCAATAATGATTTGATATAATACTCATTCGTATACTCCTCTCCACCATTCGGGCGTGTATCATCACAATTTGGACGACGAATATGCGCTGCTAAGTGATGCGTGTACGTCTTATCCCCATCAGGAATGCGGTAAATACGTGGTCGATCACGCGCACGGTCCTTGTTTTTCCAGTATAGCTCTTTGATTCGCGCCATACTCTTACTCTTCATGCATTTATCGATATTTCTCTCGACATAATTGAATATATCGTAGAAATCTGGTGTCATAATATGACCAATCGATTTATCGGCGACTGCCTCAGAATAATTCAAATAATACGGCTTCATATTCATTAGATCCTCCAATTTTTGGATGTAGTTAGGATCATCCGTATAATTATGTGCCATCTTCTCAGGAGATCGGTAGACAAATGTCGACTCCTCGCATTCTTCCGCGTAAATACATGTCCATACGAATCGTTGGAACTGTGCACCAAGACCATCATCAAATGGAATCGTTGAATAATAACGCTTCTTCATGACTGTTACAGGCGGAGGAATTACCGCAGTAGTAGTTTCAGGTGGTGCGACGAACTGACTCTCATCATTGAGTTCATATGCGTTCTTATGGGTCTGGTCATTTCTCTCAGACGTAAGGCGACCAATATGACGGTTCGTAATATGATTGTAAAAACCAGACAAGAAACCCATTTGCATCCAGCGGTTCGCATAATCCATCTCGAAGAATTGATTCGGAGTATCATAATTTCCAATCGTGAGAATTGCAGCAACATCAATCAATGATGGACGGAAACTATAATGGGGCCAATAATGACAGTTTCCATAATCAAAACCGCCGCCAACTTTATATTGATGGAGCGCGACTTCGTGCGCCATTCTTCGAAGAATTTTGTGGCCTTGGATGGTATAATCACGAATGGTTTCAGCGTAATTTCGGTTATAGAGAATTTGCCGGACATTATAACCTGAATTTCGAGAATCTATCATCATTTGCATCGGCTTATACACATAACTTCCTGGAGTATGAAACAAGAAATCGTCTTCCATGTGAATCCAGTATTCCGGCTGGAGCTCATTAAGTTTATTCCAAATAATTTTCATACTAGGACGATGACCCTTTTCTGCAGGGGTTTTCATATAATAGTCGATCCATGGATAAGCCTGTTGCATCTTATCGCGGTCTTCTTCACTGGAATTATCATCAACGCAGAACCAGTAATCTATGATATTAATATCCGTCCACATGTTTAAGATAGAGTTTACGGTTTGTTGGAAAAGATCAAAACGCTTGCATGTAGTAAATGTAAGAATGACTCGAGGAGTCTGGCGTCGATCGCGATTTACAACCACAAGTGATGGATCTTGTACTGGCATATTCTTATCTAAATATGGAAGTTTTTCAATACATCTCGAGAGATGAAACTCCGATTTTGTATCGTCACCGCTTACTTTTAATAACTTGCACGGCGCTACTAACGAATCCCTTACTCTTGCAAAAAGACGATTCCATGTTTCAAAATCTTCGTTACCATAATTATCATTTTTTGCAGCAACGATCGCGAGGTAATGATCCACTGTGTAAAACAACCGCAATACTTCGGCCTGCGAATCTTCTTCGAAAAAATGTCGATAGAACATCAAATTACTATAGGTTGACGTCAAAAAGTGATATGCCATGATATTATGACGAAGAATCGTTTTACAGCATTCATAACCACTACGTTTATCCGAGATATAAAAGGCAGAAATAGAGTTGTTATACTCGATCACGTCATGATACTTTTCAGTAGTCAAGAAGAGTTTGTTTTGCGGGAACTTGTTATAATTCTGGTATTTGTGGTAAAGCGCATTTACCATAACATGATTTCCGTCTGCGCGTAGAATTTCCATTACAGATGCAACACCTTCAATTCGCTCTTCGTCATATTCCATCGTTTTACAATAATATTTCAATGAATTATACTTATCGCCCTTTTTATTGTATAAATCTCCTAAGCAAAGTGCGCTGTAATATTTTTCTTGTGCCCAATTATTCTGCGTTAGAACCCGCAAATACCATTCAATCGCCTTATCAATATACGCAGGTCCTGCGTCCATCCAACTTTGCGCACAATAAAACGAATATCTCTCTGCGAGTGCGCGATCTCCTCCTTGACCGTTTGAGCCAGCGCCCATTTCTTCATGAAATCCGCGCTCCAATACTGCAGCATCATTGATATACTTATTCGGATCTTTATTTCGACTACCGCTTCTCCCAGACTCGACATAGTAGTCACCTTGAATTGAAGTGGAGCTCTCTTCTTTGTCGACACATGCAATGTATTCATGAAGAACACCTACAAAACGCCATCTTTTCCTATTATTGACAATCAATGTTCGCAAGTAAACGAATGATTGCCCCAATTTCAACTGATACGCATCATGTGTGAGATCCTTTGGCATACGAAAGTCGCCGTGAATACTATCATCTGCATCGAATATGAAGAGATAATCCGTTTTGTTATAAGCCATCTGAAGTGCAAGTGTACGATTGAAACCGAAATCACGCCAAGTCACTTGTTCAATATGACCAGGAATACCTCTTTCTTTGAAAAATGAGCGAATTAGTTCCATTGTATTATCGGTTGAGCCCGTGTCCGAAATGAAATATGCATCAAAATCCACATAAGAACACAAATTTTCAAGTGTCTTTACGATAATATGGGATTCATTCTTAACAATCATATTCAGGCAAATCGTATAAGATTTAGAATGTTTACGAGGGATTATTAATTCGTGAGAGGATTCAGCGCCCTCATTCGTTATTTCGGTGATGAACATTCTGAAGTATGGATATTATATATCGTTGTTTTTAGGTCTCTTTTTATTTTACCATGATATAGTAGCATTCCATTCCATTCCATTCCATTACATTTCATTATGTCTTTTACACGATTTCGCGACGATCCTGATCGCATCAAAAAGCAACTTCAGCAATCTACCGATGTTGGACGATACACGTTGAATGTACCAGGTCCAGGTGATAAACCACTTTATATGGAAGATCCATATATTCGTGCCCAAATGTGGGCAGGTAATATAATGTCAAATTCAGTTGATATTGAGGCAGAGTTATTCGGGTTATCTCGTAGGTTGAACCGCGATTCTGCTGAAAATTATCATCACGACGAAAGAGCATCGATTGCTACTCGTACGAATGAGATTATACAGTGCCCGATACGTGGCGGTAGTGCCGTAGAACAGTCTCGCGCAACTCATCCGGCGTGGATGTTACGTGATGTTGAGCAAGATAACTGGAAAATGCTTCACTTTGACCCGCAAGAAAACGTCTTATTGCCTTTTTCGAATAATCTGAATACACGTATCATCGAAAAAGATCGTTTTGTTCCACAGTCAAATATTCCCGGATTATCTGATGATACATATTTTACAGTTCATCCATCCAATATGAATCCAGAAGCGCAAGAGAGATCATCGCAACTAGAAGGCATGGTGGGTGGGCGCCGAATCAATGAGCGCGGTTTAGGCGATGGTTTTCCGCCGATGAATGGAATACAAGATGTAGGAGATATTCGACAATTTAGCGGAACAAACACATTGTTTTCATAATTCAAGTGGTATAAATATTATATGTATTGGAATAATATATATAATACGGTAATAGACCGGCGTTAATATAATACCATAATATAAGTGTACCATAACATTCAAAAATAATGGCAGAAGTTGCATTAATATTAGGAATTCTTGGATCCGCATATATTGCATCAAACCGTAATGACCGAGAAATGAAAGAAGGATACCGAAACACAAGTGTTGACAAGTCTAGATTCCTCCCGAATACAAATATTCCGACCACGAATTATCCTGTCGTTCAACCAACCACGGGATCAAATGTAAACGAATACAAGAATGCGAATGCAGCAACCGATCGTTATTATGCTCGTGGCGTTGATTTCGAGAAAATGTCGAGTGGCGTTGCTGGTGGTGTTGGTGGTGTAGGCATTTTACGCGGTATCCCTGAAAGAGGTCGCGATAACTCAAAAGACAAGTATGACTTTATGTCAAACGCTTCAACTGCTGGTTCTACGTCATTACCAAATTTAGATACACAATTCGGCGATACTTATAATAAAGATGGTTTTACTTCGCTCACCGGAGCCAAAATAGATCCAACATCATTTACGCATAACAATATGGAACCTTACTATGGTGCAAAGGTAAGAGGAATCTCGGCCGGTGCAAATATGCATGAAAACGTGCTTGATAATAAGGTAGGCAGTGGTTCGCAGTTTTTTTCAAAGACGGAACAAGCGCCATTGTTTCGCCCTCAGGAAAATATGCACTTACCGAACGGTATGCAAAACCAAAGTGATTTTTATCAGTCACGCATTATGCCAAGCACGAAGATCTCGAATGTGAAACCATGGGAAGAAGTGCGTGTCGGGCCTGGACTGGATAAAGGATATGAGTCAAAGGGATCTTTCGGATACAACTCCGGTATGGAAGCCAGAGATAAATGGATGGACCGCGGTGTGGATGAATTGCGTGTGAAGACGAACCCCAAGTTGTCGTATTCTCTCGACGGTCATCAAGGACCCGCCGCACATTATATTCAAACAGCACCTACTGTTGAAAGTTTAGGTCGTATGGAGAAGCATCTGCCCGATACATTCTTCATTAATACGCCTGACAGATGGTTTACCACTACAGGTCTGGAAAAGGGCGAGACTCAGCGTGCGATTGAAATGGATCGTGAAAGTAACCGCCAAACTACTACAACTGAATATTTTGGAACAACTGCACCAGCTGATGGCGGAAGTGCGATATATGCACCGAAGAACTTTGAAGATACACGTCGTCAGACATACGATCCTACACCCATTATTAACCCTACTGCTACAGAAAAAAATACGGCAACAGAATCGGATTATGGTAGGTTATCGTACAAATTAACCCATAATAACCGAACAACTGTGCGTCCGAATGAAATGGGTGGAATTCATGGAGCACTTAAGGCGGTTGTTGCTCCATTGTTGGATGTACTGAAACCGTCTCGTAAAGAAAATGTTGTCGGAAATGCGCGATTGTATGAGAACGCACGTATGCCTGTTCCCGCAGCAGTGACCGCTACATTCAATCCAGCTGACCGTGCACCTACTACAATTAAGGAGACAACCGTTGGACTTGTTGGATTTGACCATCTCAACGTTGAAAGGCAAGCGGCGGCGGGTTATCTCATCTCTCAGAATACGCCAGTGGATACAGAACGCACAACCACCAGCACGGATTATTTAGGAATTGCCGGCGGTGCCGCTGTACGTATGGGAAATCAATTGTATAACGCTGCATACAACCAGCGTAACAATGTTAATAAAACATACAAAAACGTCACCAATCACGGATCAATGTCACTGTTCAATTCAGATACGAATATTCAGATTGATCGTTTAGATGCAGATCGTCTTAATAATCGCGAAATGGTCATGACGAATGCGCCATCATCTATTCCTAGTATTGATATTCACGGTAAGATGACAATGCCACAAAGCTACGATGAAACGAAGCTGAACGAGAGAATTCAACCGGATATTTTGAACGCATTTAGACAAAATCCATATACGCATAGTCTTCAGACATATTGAAATCACATAATAACATATAACTAACCGGATAACATCTAGTAGTATATTATTTTATTATGTATAATATAAGCATTCGTTATTTTTAATAACAGTATAAATTAGTAATCATATATAAAATGCAATTATCGGAAATTGTGCAGGACAAATATACCACAATATTCATATTATTTTTGGTGATCATTGTGAGTGTATGGGTTTCGCGGACATATCGTAATGGCGGTTTTAGTCAATGGATCGCGCCGTCTGAAGGTTATGGATCTGGTGAGATTGAAGGATTTTTTGGAAATCGAAATAACAACCAAGGTGTGTGGGGTGGTGGTAATCGAAATATATGGGGTCAACCACAAGGTGGATGGGGAGTCCAGAGTGGCGGATTTAACTCTGCATTTAAATCAACAGCAGCAGCAGGAGTTAAACCACCAGCACAAGCACAAGTAGTTAAACCACCGGCACAAGCACAAGCGCAAGTAGTTAAACCACCGGCACAAGCACAAGCGCAAGTAGTTAAACCACCGGCACAAGCACAAGCGCAAGTAGTTAAACCGCCAGCACAAGCACAAGTATTTAAACCACAAGCACAAGCACAAGCACAAGTATTTAAACCACAAGCACAAGCACAAGCACAAGTATTTAAACCACAAGCACAAGCACAAGTATTTAAACCACAAGCACAAGCACAAGCACAAGTATTTAAACCACAAGCACAAGCTCAAGCAGTTAAACCACAAGCACAAGCACAAGTATTTAAACCGCAAGCACAAGGACAAGTATTTAAACCACAAGCACAAGGACAAGTATTTAAACCACAAGCACAAGCACAAGCAGTTAAACCGCAGGCACAAGCAGTTAAACCGCAGGCACAAGCAGTTAAACCGCAGGCACAAGCAGTCAAACCGCAAGCACAAGCAGTCAAACCACAAGCACAAGCAGTCAAACCACAAGCACAAGCAGTTAAACCACAAGCACAAGCAGTTAAACCGCAAGCACAAGCAGTTAAACCGCAAGCACAAGCAGTTAAATCGCAAGCACAAGCAGTTAAATCGCAAGCACAAGCAGTTAAACCACCAGGAGCATCAGCAGTTAGATCAAATGCTGTTGGTACTGGTATAAGACAGCCTATTAAAGGTGCAATCGGCACCACAGGTGCAATCGGCACCACAGGTACAACCGGCACCGCAGGTACAATCGGCACCACAGGTGCAGCTGCCCAACCAACAGCAGCTCAACTACAAGCATTAGGACAAGTTCAGGGAATACCGACACAAGGTCAAACACAAGCCCAGGCTGCCCAAGCGCAAGCTTTAGGTCAAGTACAAGCGGCACAAGCGGCACAAGCGGCACAAGCTGCAACCGGATCTGCAGGACCAATCGGATCTCCTCCACCAGTTCCAGCAGTCAATCCGAACTTAGGAAGTACTGCTAAATCAATTCCTGATTCTAAAGAACCTCCAGTGAATTATATCACCACCACAAATAACTTCTTTATGGATGATAAGGCAGATCTTTCAATATTGACCGGCGGCTCAAAAGAAAAAAATCCGTTGACTGGAAGTTCTACTGTTGTGCCATATGAGTCATCGATTAGTGTATAAGATATTCATGAATTATATACATTATTACAATTATAACCAATTATAATAATGACCACATGTTAAGCAATTTATTTTATCATGTATAATATAAGTAATCGTGTTATTTTCATAACAATAGATAACCGCTAATATTCCATGGATCTATCAGAAATTTATAAATGTAAGCATACAATATTATTCATATTGTTTTTAGTGATATTAGTGAGTATATGGGTTTCGCGGACATATCGTGATGGTAGATTTAGTCAATGGGTATCCCCATCTGCAAGTTATGGAACAGGAATTATTGAAGGTATGAGTGATGCTACTTCTAAAAAATGCGACAGAACAGATAAAACTTACTGTATTTTTAAAGACTATAACATTAATGAGTCTGTAACCCGAATTGCAGATAATACTTCAAATATGACAGGTTACCGTGGAAGAACTTCTGGCTATTTTGCTTTAAATATAACTGGAAATACTAGTGGTACTGTTTGGGGGACAGATATATACACGGACGACTCTAGTATAGGAAGAGCTGCTGTTCACGCTGGAGTTATCAAAAATGGAGAAACCAAAACAGTAGTAATTCAGATGGTGGGAGGACAAACGTCTTATAACGGAACAACACGAAATTCTGTTAGTACTAATCGATACGGTAATTGGCCAGGATCTTACAAATTTGTCTCGTTAAGTGGAACATGTCGTGCACCAACAAATCGTCAAGACTCATATGGCGGATTATTCGGTTATAATGAAAATCAATTTGTCGGATGGTTAGATGCATTATACGATAGAAACGCCGGTAGTGATCCAAATCGTTCAGAAAGAGTAAATGTAGTTGACTATGTAAACAGATGTAAAGATGTGACTGGTTATTCCTATTTGAAAAATACGAAGGCACACAAAGAAGCACAGGCTGCAATAACTGCCGCGGCAGCAGCACAAGCAAAAGCGAGGTCTCTTGATGCAGCTGCAAAAACCAAAGCAGAGGCAGAAGCAAAAGCAAAGGCAGCTGCAGAAGCAAAAGCAAAAGCGGAAAGAGAAGAAAAAGCTAGAATTGAAACTGCGGCGAAGGCTGCTGCTCTTGCAGCAGCGAAAGCCAAAGTGGATGCTGATGCGAAGGCTGCTGCAGATGCAAAAGCAAAAGCAGAGGCAAAAGCAAAAGCAGATGCAGCTGCTGCTGCCAAGGCCAAAGCAGAAGCTGATGCAAAAGCCGCGGCAGAAGCCAAAGCAAAAGCAGCAGTCAAAGCAAAAGCTGACGAGCTTGCTGCTATTCAGAAAGCAGCAGCCGCCGCAAAAACGATTAAAGAAAAAGAAGCTGCTGCAGCCAAAGTAAAGGCAGCTGAAGCAGCAAAAATGGCAGCCGATGCAAAATTGGCACTTGATATGAAAGCAGCAGCATCTGCAAAGGCGGAATTAAATGCAAAAGAAGAAGCAAAGGTAAAAGCAGAAGCTGCAGCCAAGGCAACTAAAGATGCAGCCGCAAGATTAGCAGCCAAAGTCAAGGAGGAAGAAGCAAATGTGGCAAAAGCAAGAGCAGCAGCTCAAGCAACAGCCAATGCTCAAAAAGCAGCAGCAGCAGCAGCGAAAACAAAAGTAGCAGCACAAGCCGCGGCTACTGCCAAAGCCACAGCAGAGGCCAAAGCCGCTGCAGAAGCCAAAGCTGCTAACGAGGCAAAAATCATAGCTCAAGCCAAAGCAGCAGATCAAGCCAAAGCAGCAGCACAATCCAAAGCTGCCGGCGAGACAAAAGCCGCTGCAGATGCAAGAGCTCTGGCAGCAACAAAAACAGTCAATGATGCAAAAGTAGCCGAAAAAAAAAAGGCAGATGATGTAAATAAAGCCCAAGCAGAGGCCAAAGCTAAATCTGTTCAACTTACAGCAGCACAAAATGCAGCAGCTACAGCAAGGACTGCGGTAGAAAAAAGTGCAGCAGCTGCAGGACTTAAAGCAGCAACTGAAGCGAAGAAGGCAGCGGATGCAGCAGCAGCAGCTCAAGCAAAAGAAGCAGCTCTGGCAAAATCCGCTCTAGAGGCCAAAGAAAAAGAACAAGCCAAATTGAAAGCAGAAGCCGAAGCTGCTGCCAAGGCAAATACAGAAGCTAAAATAAAAGCAGTGAATGACGCGAATGCGGCGGCGCAAGCCAAGGCAACAGCTGATGCAAAGGAAAGATCAGAAGCAATTGCTAGAACTCGAGCGAGTAGTGCTGGTCAAACAAAGGCTGCAGTTGATGCACAAGCAGCAGCAGAAGAAAAATTGTATGCAACCAATACGATCAGCTCTGCGCCAATCTTGAATAGTGCATCTACCGCGTCTAAGTGTGATCGAACTGACAAATCCTATTGTATTCTTAGGGATTATACGACGAGTGGAAATGGTCAATGTCAAGGACCCACTCCGGAACAAGGTGTTTACAGTGGTATTAGTGCATTCGATAATAATCAGTTTAGCGGATGGTTGGATACATTATATAACAGGAACGCTGGTAGTAATGTTATTCAATCTGAAAGGGCAAATGTTATCGATTATGTAAATCGTTGTAAGAGTATTGCTGGTTATGAATACTTAAGTAAAACATTGGCCGGTTTAGCTTCACCAGTCGATGTAACTGCAGGAGATGCATCCATGTTTCCTTCTGCTACAGCTGGATCAAGAATGCCAGTACAAATACCATCGAAAACACCGATAAGAGTACAAGGTAAGCAATCCACCACCACCGCTACCACTACACCAAAAGGACCAGTAAACTATATTACTACGAAAAACAATTATATTTTAAGGGATGAAGCTGCTGCCGCTGTTAAAAAATCACTACAAGGCTCGATTCCTGGAACTATACCAGGAGTTTCCGCGTTTGAACCAACCGTGAAAATTTAAATACAATTAAATTACGAATATACCATAATGATAATTATATTAAACGATCCTGAATCATTATTACAACGACGAACAATTGTAATCATGACAACTTTATTTAACCTACCGGATTTTCATAAAAATATTCATAAAAAGTTGGATGTATTCATCAAGAACCGAAAAATACCAAACATTATTTTTTACGGGCCTCACGGTTCCGGAAAATCGTATATATTGAATCGGTTCATTCATTCGGTGTATGATGGAGACAAAACCGCTATAAAAAATTATGTAATGCGAGCGAATTGTGCACATGGTAAAGGTATACGTTTTATTCGTGAAGAACTGAAGTTTTTCGCAAAGACAAATATCGATTTCAAAGAAGGGGCCATTTTTAAATCGGTTATACTGACAAATGCAGATAAATTGACAATAGACGCTCAGTCCGCATTACGACGATGTATTGAATTATTCAGTTCATCAACGCGATTTTTCATTGTTGTTGAAAATAAAGACAGTCTTCTCAAACCCATTCTTTCGCGATTTTGTGATATCTATATTCCGCCACCAGTAGTGATAGAATCAAATGTTATAGAAGCCACAGACAATGACGATTCGTCCGTAAATGTAAATGAAACGTCGGCGGTAAATTTGCATACATACTTTGCCGACCAGGCATGCGATACATATAAAATCACGAAATCGAGAGATTGCTCGCTACATGAAATGATTCGTGTTCATCCAAGTTATCTAGACGCTATTCCTGGGCATTCGGAATCAGGGTCCGACCAGGCATCATGTTCATCTACGACGAACAATAGCGAAGAATACGCAAAAATATTAGATTTATCTGTTGTATTATACGAACAAGGTTACTCTGCTTTAGACATTATTAACTTTATTCATACGTACCCAAATATGAATGATCTCAAAAGATATGAACTACTTATTATGTTCGACAAAGTACGTAAAGAGTTTAGAAATGAAAAACTTTTAATACTGTATTTACTTCACTTTATCGTATTTCGTTGTAAAATGAGTTTAGAAAATATATCATTTATGTAATACTCTGAAAAAGTAGCCTATTTGTTAGCACAATGGATGATTATTCGGTGACTTCTCTTTATGAATCTAAAAATGAATGGGCGTCGCGACTTGTCAACATTCTTACTCCTTTGATTCAAGAAGGGTTTCGATCTATTCTCGACGAAGCAGTGAAGTTATGTGTTGGAAATAAAGAACAAGACAAATATCTTATGACATTCCAGAACCTTCTCTCGAGAGTTCCCAAATGGAACCCGAATATAATCAAAGAAGAGACCACTCGAATCAAGGAGCGTAGTACCTGTGGGTATTTAGAGGATTTGATCACATGTGTTCATATTATTCATCTGAAATGTATGACAGTTATGCGTGTAGGAAGTAAGCAAAAGAAGGTAGATATCAAGATCCCACAACTTTCCGATTTCATTCATAAGATTTACGTCAATAGTGCACGAAAGTTGTATTCCAACGTCTATATTTTCGAGAAAGGCATTCTTCCTCTTCATACTCAGCGTAATAATCGTGAATTCGAGATCATCGTTAAAGAATGTATTTATAATACGATTCGTGATAATATTCCAGTTGAAGACTTGATCAAGATGTATTTAGAAGAGACTATCGAGGATGTTGTCGAGGTAACCGAAAACGAAGAAGTCATCAAACAGGAACCTATTCTCTCGGAAGAAGATGCCAATCTCTCGGCGAGACGGCGTACGCATTCTTCCACGCGCCGGCGCAGACACCGTGAACGTGACCGTGTTTCTAATGAGGACGGCGATAACGAAAGTGGTTCCGGCGGAAAATCGGAGTCGTCGCCGATCGAGAATTTAGACTTTGTTGGTGAGTTAAATGGAAGCAGTGCATTAGCCGTATCAGATTCAGAAATGTCGTCATCAGATACAAACTCTATTGCGGTAAACAGCAGTGGTGTATCATTCGGTGAGAATGAAGTTCGCACTTTTGAAACAGACGCAAGCGAGAGAAAGAACGAATACGCCTCTCATGATGACGACGCAGATGATGACGATGATGAGAGTGGACGAATAAAGATAGGAGGCGATATTAAATTAGACACATTAGATATTCATACATTGAATGATATGCAATCCATAAATGCACCCCCACTCTTAGACGATATCGAGGTACTGGCGTAAAAATATAACACAACATTAAGTGGTTTAAATACAGAACACGTTGATAACTTAAGATGGATCAAGTTATCAAATACTGGAACAATCAACCGTGCAACATAAAACATTCTTCATGTGAGATTGGCACGAGAGAATACTTTGAAGAAGTTGAAAAACGGAAATATTTCGTCGAATCCCATATTCCGGCGTTTGCTGCATTTGATAAATGGAACGGTAAGAAGGTACTAGAAATTGGATGTGGTATCGGAACAGATGCAGTCAATTTTGCCAAACATGGCGCCGATTATACCGGTATTGAATTATCTGACGTATCCCTGGAAATAACCAAAAAACGGTTTGATGTATTTGGATTGAAGGGTGCCTTTTTCAATCTAGACGCACAAGATTTTGAAGCATTGTCGGCGGTTGGTCGCGATTTTGACTTGATATATTCATTCGGAGTCATTCATCATTCACCGAATCCTCAAAAAATAATAGATAATTGCTTACAACTACTGAAACCGGGAGGCACACTTAAAATTATGATGTATGCTGAAAACTCTTGGAAAAAGATGATGATTGATAGTGGTTTAGATCAGTATGAAGCGCAATCGAATTGCCCAGTTGCATTTACATATACGAACGAACAGATTCACGCAATGCTGCAACGGTTTAGAGACGTGAATATATGGCAAACCCATATCTTTCCATATAAAATCCCAGAGTATAAGCAGTATAAGTATGAAAAGGAGGCATGGTTTGAACATATGCCACAAGATATATTTAGGGCATTAGAACAAAGATTCGGATGGCATTTGTGTATAACGTGTGAAAAATAATACACAACGGTATATTAATAGAAAGCAAATATGGCAGACGAAGACGAAGAAGAAAAGAAGTGGTATAATAATATTTTTGTAATTGATTTGTTAATATTCATTTTTTCATTTGCATTTTTAGCTATTGCTGGTGGTGTCATGTATGTATGTTATCCTCCGGTGATGGCGGCGTTCCAAACATAGTAGTAGAACACAACTAACAGCGCAGAACGAATTCGTATAATTTATTATAAATAAGTGATTTTGTATGTATATACGTCTATTTAGAACTATATACATGGTTGATTCTACTAAAATGTTCATCACGGGTCTCGTTATCGCCGTTGTATATTTTTTATTGAAGTTTATGGAAATGCGATTTGTTGAACCTGAAAACCAGAAACCAATGAAAGTACTGATACGTGACTCTATTATGGTGTGTATTTCTGCAGTGGTAGGAATGTTCGTTCTCACACAGTTTGATCAACTCGGTAGCCTTGGCGGCAGTAGTGGAGGGGGTGGCGGTGGTGCTGCTCCTGCAGTATTTGTTGACACACCTGGATTCTAATGAAATGGAATGAAATGGAATCAGTCTAAATGCTCATGGTTGTTATCATTTGTTAATACAACCGGAGATGTAGGCGAATCTGGTATATTCTCTTTAGTATCGTTGATACCATTATCGTAATAGTGTTTTCCAACCTGGTTCAAGTTGGACAACATAAGCCACCATGCATCCTTATAAGAATGCTCAATGTATTTCAGGTCAGGCGACCATCTCTCGCAAAATGCGCGAACATACGGTGCAGCAATCGCGTTTTTATACTGTGGCATTGAGGGAAAAAGGTGGTGCTCGATCTGAAAATTGAGATATCCCATAATCCACGTTACTAAGGGTGATTTGGTAGATATATTGACAGTGTGATCAAGTGCATATTCAAACCAGAGAAGATGTTTGTCTTCAGGAATCACGCCAGTAAATGTATGTGAAAGAGAGAAGTGACCGAAAAGGTAGATAAAATTCCAAAAGTTTACAATCATCAAGAGAAAATAACACCACATCAAGCTACCTCCACTGGCGCCACCATTATAAAAAATGATCGGTAATACAATATGTGAAGCAGACATACAAACCGCTTCAAATGCCGTTTCTAGATATACTTCTCTCGTTTTGGCAGCACATAATCGATGAAATACCTTCTTCGGGTGAAGATAATATGTCCAGAATAGATGAACCAATATTCCGTTTACTACGGGCAAAAATGTCCACGCCTGAAGTCGCATCCACCATCGATTCATAAATCGCGCAGTCACTTTTCCATTGGTGTTGTCTTCAAATGCTCGATCAAAAAATGCGACAAACGGTGTCGTATCCAGGTCGATATCATGTTTGATCTTCTGCGGTGTTGCATGATGTTTTTGATGCATGGAGTTCCATACAGACGAACTGACTCCACCACCGAATCCCATTGTAAATGTCTGGATTGCGCGATCGATTGGGCGAATACCAGTAAAACTCAAATGTCCACATTCGTGTTGCACCCACCCACATCGAGTCTTAAATGCGATGAACGAGAGAATGGATGCGTAAATATTATAAGAAGCCAACCATGTTCCTAGACCAAAGTAAAACGCGATTTCAAGCAATCGAAAATAGACATGAATATAATCCGTTTCAAAGCACCCCTGGTTTACAAGGTTAGCTCGCATCTCTCGGAAATCGTTTGTCATTTCTTGCTGGCGTTCTGTGAGCAAATGCGAACGTTCGAGAAACGCGTCGGTGTCGCTGTCGCCTCCGTCTTCATCGCCACGATACACCGGCAATGATCGAAGAAGTTTGCTTGCTTTGGTAGATCTGTGATGAAACTCACGAAATACTTCAGTTGCGTCAGGAGAATTCTTTGCATAATTGATGATATTGCCGCCAGGATGCTTAAAATTAGTTATATCATACGTAACGCCTTCGATTTTAATCGTATCACGTGCCATCGTATATACAATCGCAATAAATAAATAACAGAAATAATGTTTATATGGATTACGATCTTTGGTGATGATACTTAAAAAACAACACGAGCAATGAGAAATTTACAGTGACAGATATAATACCAGCTGTCATAAGGGATGTATCTTGAATAAAATAACCATGAAGTAACCATAACACACTGGTCAGTAATAGTAAACATAACGAATAAAGTGATAAATCTTCGACATGCTTTGTTTGATATGATTTGTATAATTGTGGAAAGAGTTGAATACAATTTACGATAGGTGCTAATATGGCAACCGTATTTGCGAATGACATAATGGAATGGAATGGAATGTATTATTATAAGATGATATAATAGTATAATAGTTCTAATATGAATGCAATATCAGCATCTTCTCCAACACAACTCGTGAATGAGTTTTTATCCGGTCTCACGATTGCCTTGTTGCTAATTCCTGAATCAATTGCATTCGCATTTATTATGGGATTAACACCAAATACTGGTATAAAAAATACGATGGTAATGTCTCTCATTACATCGTTATTTGGAGGTATGCCGACAATGATTTCAGGTTCAACTGCAGCAGTTGCTACTTCTATTGCTGGTGTATCGACCTTGCTTGGTAAAGATTATATTATCCCAACCGTGATTGCAGGTGGTTTTATGCAGATTTTAGCAGCAGTAACCGGTCTTTACAAATACGTAACGTATGTACCCAAACATATTATGTCTGGATTTTTGGTCGCATTGGCCGGTTTGATCGCAATTCATCAGCTCGATAACTTTAAAGATAAGGAACATAAATGGTTGACTGGATTGAAAATGGCGAATACTACTCTTTTTACAATTATATCTACCTTAATTGCGTTTTTTGGTGTTATTAAGATAACACACAGTAAAGATCAACATATTCATATTCCAGGTGGACTAGTCTCTATGTTTGCGATCACTGCGTTTATTTACATGTTTACAAAGTATTATGATATTGATCGCGTCAAAGATATTGGTGCTGTAAATTCAGAATTACCGTCTCTAATTTCAGTGGATTCAGTATATTCGACTAAGATTAAGTATGACGCAGAAAGTCTTCTGAAGATGTTACCATTCTCAGCTGCAATGGCATTTACCGGACTATTAGAGTCACTTATTATGGTAAGAGACGCAGAAAGTGCACTAGGTGTGAAAGGTGACTCTTTCCGTGAGAGTATCGTTCAAGGTATCGCAAATGTAGCCACTGGTATAACAGGTGGTTTTGGTGGATGTGTATTAGTTGGCCAAAGCAAATTGAATTTGTTCAATGGCTCCAAAACCCAATTTTCGTCGGTGATTACAAGTATATTGTTTATTATAATATGTCTATTCTTTGGCCGCGCAATAAACGAAATCCCGATTGCTGCAGTTGTCGGCGTTATGTTGCTCGTTGTATATAAAACTGGCGATTGGGATAGTATATTGAAACCACAGTCGTTCGATCGACGGTGGATCATAACGATTATTACTGCGATTATCGGGTTTGCCTCCGGAAGTTTGTCACTTGGTGTCGTCGTCGGAGTGGTATTGGACAAAATGATTGCCCGAAATTGAAATACTAATCTCCTGCATAAACACAAAAAATTGATTTGTTGTTTTTATGATAATTTGTATGCATCGCTTACTCGTCTACGTCGTTCGCTCACTTCATTCGCTATAATGTCTTCTGAATCTACTGTCGCCCCTGAATCTGTCTCTGTCGCTGTTCCTTCTCATTTGGAACGTCCTGTCTCTGAAGAAGAATACTGGCCTCTTACATTGGAATCGGTTCGAGATTGTGACCTCTCGTATTTGAACGACAAATGGTCGGAAGACATGATTCGTGACGGAATGCGCTCGATTATTCGCGCCGGTCTACTACCCCAGGTCCGATGTGATGCGAAGAGTGTTTGGACCCATCTTTCGAATTACAGTCCACCTTCTGACCGTGGATTCATGTTCAGTTATGGCGACGACCGCCTTGTTACACTGGTTCAAGATAATATGGAAACCGGTCATTCTGGCGCAAGCATGGGATGGACCATGAGGAATATCGAATTTATTGCGAAGAATGGACTTCCTGCTCACCGGGCGAGGTTTCTGAACAGCCGCCAGAATAATTAGGTAATGTATCCACATTCATAAGAATATGCGTATTGCGACCGTCTTTCAGGAATTTCGCTGAAAGAGATGCGTGTTTCTTATATTTTTTCATTGTAATCTTGTACTGGTCAAACAATGGATTCTGAATTTCATTTGAGGGAATATGCCCGTGTACAGACCTCGAGATCATCTTGTATAGTTTAAAATCAGGATATCGCTCCTCACCGCTGGATTTGTACAGAATATTACGCCCCTTGTCGTCGGTTGTCCATTTGACAATCATCTTGATAATCGGGTCTGATTTACAGAGTTTTTCTACTTTACGCAGATCATAGATGAAATAATCGAATAGTGCGCACGCGAATCTGCACAAATCGAAACTGAAGTTCGGTTCTACTGTTGGCTTATCGGGGTTATAATAAGGTGGGAAGTTGTATTGTGTAGCCGCGTCTCCTTTGGGATGGAAACTGTCACTGCAGATGAGTTCACCGCGGAATTTATAGATTGCGCGGCCGAAATCGATGATCTTGAAAATACGGCCGTATGTGGGGACTTTATAATACTGGCCTTCATACAAATAATAAAGGAACTCTTCTGTTGTTTCGATAAACATTACATTATTCGTATGGAGATCGTTGTGCGTGAATTCAAACATTTTTTGATACATGACAAGTGTCATAATGACTTGGAATAAGATTGACGTCCACTCTTCTTTCGTCAATTCATCTGTCATCATAATACGGTCGAGTGTGCTTATGCATTTTTCAAGGAGGATTGCCTGAATAGGAAAGTCCTTGATTTTCACGATGATTTGCTCGTCGTCACTATCATAACTTCCGGTGTCGCTTCCGGTGTCGCTTCCGGTGTCGCTGTCGCTTCCGGTGTCGCTGTCGCTTCCACTTCCGCTTTCGCTTCCGCTGTCGCTTCCATTGTCTTTCGCAAACGTTGAATCGTCAATCTGTATCATCGATGCATGACAATCCATCTCGGTATCATTGCCATTCTCGTCATCATCACTGATTGTAGTATATGATGAATTAG
>Ga0078894_10000235_pt1 | contig 37140 bp, 36 predicted proteins | sample LauGreSu1BDMLBSD_2_FD_67506 | JGI IMG/M metagenome (GOLD analysis project Ga0078894, IMG submission 67506) | Freshwater lake microbial communities from Lake Michigan, USA - Su13.BD.MLB.SD (version 4) (version 4) | ecosystem: Environmental > Aquatic > Freshwater > Lake | place: Lake Michigan... | reverse complement strand
CATTTATAACCATAGTAATAATATTTACTTACTGTTTCAAAGAAATTTTTTGCAGCTGGGCCTGATCCTACTAAAATTACACTATCATAATACTGACCTTGATATAAGGCGGCATGTATCTTTTTTCTAATTAAATATTTTGTTGCAATAGCCAATGCAGTGGTTACTGAAACGTAGAAAATAATAAAGAAGGACGAATATTTATAATTGAGGTTTAAAAAAAACAACATGGAACTTAATCCAACTGCAAATAAGATTCCTTGGTAAAAAATGATTACAATTTCCTCTGAGAATTTATTGGATCTTTTCTCGGCATATAATTTTGAGAAGAAACTCATTGCAAACCAGAGAACACATGAAACTGTATAAAAAATAATGCTAATGTGAGCAAGTTTAAACCTATTAAACAGAGTCACCACAGCAAAATATGCTATCAAGATGGAGATTGCGTCAGCAAAGTATTTTATATTCCTAAGAAACTTTTCTTGTTTCTTCATATCAATCAATGTGCTTGTGATTATTAAAAAGGGGGAGTACACCAAAGATATATTAAATTCAAAAACAATGATACAAACGAATGTTATTATAGTTAGTTGTTCTAATTAATTGATAAACAATAATTAAGTTTGGTTTTTATGAAAATTTCTAAGCTTTAGAAGTTGTTATTTAAAGTTGTTTTCTTACCTTTGAATCTCCCCCAAAAAATTTCCTTTTAAATTGATTTATTATCAAATTAAATTATATAAATTTTACTCTAATTGTTTGATTTGTAGTAATTTTGATGTAAATTAATGTTGTTATTATACAACATCTAAGTGCTCTGATCTAATTTGTGACTTAGAATGGCGAAGCCCTACAAAAAAATAAAATAATATTCTATGAAATTTATTAAATTAGTATTATTTACAATATGTATAGTACTATTTTCTAACAGTTTATCTGCCCAGAACTTATTATCAGGAAAGGATTTAAGCACTATCAAAGTGGAAAGCTTGACAGATGCAGAGATCTCGCAAATACAGGCACAGCTGAAGCAAGCAGGTGTAAGTATAGATCAAGTAGAACAACAAGCCATTGCAAAGGGTATGTCCCCAGCTGAGTTTGCTAAATTAAAGTCGAGATTAAATTCAGCTAATGCAAATACAAGCAGTAAGGCCAATCCATTAACTAAGAAAACAGTTTCAAAATCTAATTCAGCAAATTTATTAAAGTCAGACTCATTAGATTCTGAGGACAAAACTGTAAAAAAAGTCAATCCTTTGATTTATGGCTCTGAGTTATTTGCCAATACTAGTGAGGGTTTTGGAGCAAATCAAAATATTGCTACCCCCTTAAATTATGAGATTGGGCCTAATGATGTATTGAAATTAGTTGTTTATGGTGTGCAAGAATATTCTTCAGATTTAAATGTGAGTAAGGAAGGTAGAATTCAAGTAGATAATGTTGGTCAGATTAAAGTTGGAGGTTTGACTGTAGAAGCTGCGATGGAGCGAATTAAATTACAAATGGCTAGAACTGCTTATCCAAGTATTGGTTCAGGTGAATCAAAAATTGCTTTAACAGTTGGTGATACAAGAACTATTCAAGTAAGTATCATTGGCGCAATGAAAAGCGGTAATTTCAATGTTTCTTCTTTATCTAATGTGTTGAGTGCTATTACTGAAGCAGGTGGTCCAAATGAAATTGGTTCCTATAGATCCATAGAATTAATTAGAAATAACAAAGTGATTAAAACTATCGATTTGTATGCATTCATGCAAAATGGAGATCAATCTCAAATACTAAATTTGAAAGATCACGATGTAATTCGAATTCCTCCGTATAAAAACAGAATGGAAATTGCTGGTCAAGTCAAAAGACCGGGCATTTTTGAAATCAATAAAAATGAAAGTTTTCAACAGATTCTTCAATATGCAGGTGGTTTTACAGATACTGCCTATACTGCTTGGGTAAAAATTATTCAAAAGAACGACAAAGAAAGAGCAGTTAAAGATTTAAATGCTACAGAATTTGCTGTTTATCAACCAAAGGGTGGTGATTTAATTACTGTTTCTAAAGTTTTAGATCGTTTTCAAAATAGAGTAAAATTATCAGGTGCTGTATTTAGACCAGATTATTACGAGTTAACTCCGGGTATGAGAATTGCAGATTTAATTCAAAAAGCAGATGGTGTTAAAGAAGATGCTTTTTTAGGTAGAGCACAATTAGTTAGATTAAAACCTAATTTAATTAAAGAAATTGTTAGTATTAATTTAAGCAAAGCTTTACAAAAGAATAGCAATGAGAATATTGAATTAAAAAGAGAAGACGAATTGTATATTAATTCGGTTTTAGATATTAAAGACTCTCTTACTATTGATTTATTGGGCGAAGTGAGAACACAGGGCAGATTTAATTATGTGGATAGCATGACCGTTAAGGATTTGATTTTGATGGCGGGCGGATTTACTTATGCTGCCAATAAGCAAATTGAAGTTGCCAGACAAATTCAATTTGAAGACAAGGTAAATTCTAATCAAGTTGCAACAATTTTAAAAACCGAGATCAATGGAGACTTAAGCTTTAATCCAGGCCAAGAAAATTTTGTGTTGCAACCTTTAGATGTTGTTACAGTAACCAAAAAAGTTGGATTTACTAATCCAGAAGTGATTACAATATCTGGACAGGTTCAAAATGTTGGAAAATATACTTTAAGTTCAAGAGTAGATAGAGTGAGTGATATTGTTAAAAGAGCAGGCGGACTAATTAGTGACTCATATGGAGAAGGAGCTTATATCAAAAGAAGTAGGTATAGTATTGATACATTAAAATCAGATGTTTCAAAGACCTCTATTGAAGAAGCCTATAATAGAAAATTTAAAGCACAGCAAGAAGCGGAGAAAGAGAATTTAACTAAAATAACTGGTGCGTCAGGATCAAATTTGATGGATCCAAGCAATCAAAAAAAGAAATTAAAAGACACACTTGAATTATTATATAAAGAATTGGAAGCTGATTATTATCAGATTGCCATTGATATCAATAAAATTATGGCAAAACCTGGTTCAGAATTAGACTTGGTTTTGAGAGATAAGGATGAGATCATTATTCCTAAAATGGATAATAGAGTTAAAATTAGCGGGGGTGTATTAAGACCTACTAATATTGTTTATAGAGATGGATTAACCATTGGAGAATGTATTAGTGCAGCTGGTGGTATTTCTGAATATGCTAAGAGAGGAAGAGCATATGTGGTATATGCTAATGGTAAATCAAATAGAACAAAACGTTTCGGATTTTTTAGAATAAATCCTGTGATTAAACCTGGAGCAGAAGTAGTATTACCTGAAACAAACGAGAAGAAAGAAAAGACCATAACTACGGTAGTTCAGTTTGTATCTATACTTGCACAGATTGGAAGTACATTAGCGACCATCTCTATTTTAAGTAAACAATAAAGTATTTCATCAAAAATAAATGAATTCAATGGAACCCATAGAAAATGATGAAATTTCTTTAAAAGAATTGATTCAAAAAATTAAAGAGTGGATTAGGTATTTAAAAACCCAATGGAAAATCATTTTTGGTGTAGCTGCTTTAGGAGCTATTATTGGTTTTACTTATGCAAGCTTTCAAAAGCCAGAATTTTCAGCCACAAGCACATTTGTTTTAGAAGAAGATAAAGGGGGAGGGGGTTTAAGCGGCGCAATGGGTTTGGCAAGTAGTTTTGGTTTGGATTTGGGTGGTGGTGGTGGAGGTTTATTTACTAGCTCTAATATTATCGAACTTATGAAAAGCCGCTTAGTAGTGGAGAAGACTTTATTAAACCCAGTACAAGTAGGCGGTAATGAAAAGAGTTTAGCAGATTATTATACTCAAATAAATGAGTTAAAAGAAGCTTGGTCTAAAAAACCTGCTTTGGCAAATATCAACTTTCCTGCTAATGCAGATAGAACAAAATTTAGTTTGGAGCAGGATTCTATTTTGCAAGTAATTTCTGCAGGATTAACTAAAAACAATTTGACAATTGCTCAAAAAGATAAAAAAGTAAGCATCATTAGTTTAACTGTAAAGTCTGAAAATGAATTGTTTTCTAAATTATTTTGTGAGCAATTAATAAAAGAAACTTCTGATTTTTATATTGAAACCAAAAGCAAGAAGGCAAGATTAAATGTAGAGATACTACAACATCAAGTTGATAGTATTAGAGCAGAATTAAATAGTGCCATCACAGGTGTTGCTGCTGCGAGTGATAATGTTTATAATTTGAACCCTGCTTTTAACGTTAAAAGAACTCCAAGTACCAGAAGGCAGGTAGATGTACAAGCCAATACCGCTATTTTAACTCAATTAGTAGCCCAATTAGAATTATCAAAAGTAAGTTTAAGAAAAGAAACCCCATTGGTACAATTAATAGATAGACCCATTTTACCATTGGAAAAAGAAAAACTAGGTAGGATAAAGTCATTTGTATTAGGTGGATTCTTGGCAGGATTTTTAACGGTATTGTATTTGGTTTTTGGGCAACTATATAAAAAATTAGTTGCTTAAATAAGTGTTTGATTGGATTAGTGTGGTCCACACTAATTTGGAGTATTTTCAGATAGTCTTAAATCATTAATAAGTTGAAAATCAATCACTTTACATGTTTGATTTTTTGCAGAAGGTTGCCAGAAAAGGTTGAAAAATAGGTTAAATGTGCGCTGTTTTGTGCGTTATTTATAATTCAAATTAATATTTACATTATGTTAAAAAATTCTTCTATCCTTATTACGGGTGGTACAGGATCATTTGGTAACACTTTTGTCCCAATGACTCTTGAAAAATATAATCCTAAAAGAATAGTAATTTATTCGAGAGATGAAATGAAACAATGGGAAATGGCTCAAAAATTTTCAAACGACCCAAGAGTTAAATTTGTTATTGGAGATGTTAGAGACAGAGATAGATTATCCCGCTGCTTGGATGGAATTGATTTTGTTGTTCATGCCGCTGCAACAAAAATTGTACCTACTGCTGAATATAATCCATTTGAGTGTATTAAGACGAATATTAATGGAGCAATGAATTTAGTGGACTCGTGTATTGAAAGTGGTATTAAAAAAGTTGTTGCATTGTCTACCGATAAAGCAAGTAACCCTATTAATTTGTATGGTGCGACTAAATTAGCATCTGATAAATTATTTGTTGCAGCAAACTCAAATGTAAATGAAAATCAAACAACCTTTTCAGTTGTTCGTTATGGTAATGTAATGGGGTCTCGCGGGTCAGTAATTCCATTTTTTAGCAAATTAGTTGGTTCCGGCGAGTTGCCAATTACAGATCCTCGAATGACACGTTTTATGATTACACTAGAAGAGGGGGTGAAATTAGTTTGGAAAGCGTTTGACGATATGTTGGGGGGAGAAATATATGTAAAAAAAATTCCATCTATGACCATTGGAGATATAGCTAAAGCCGTTGACCCTAAAGCAGAACAGAAAATTATTGGTATTCGTCCAGGTGAAAAAATTCATGAACAAATGATTGGAGTTGAGGACGCTCCTCATACGTTTGAATATGATTCTTATTATAAAATTTTACCTGCAATTCATGCATGGTCATCAGATCCATTACGAATAAAAGAAGGTAAGCCTGTCTCAGATGATTTTACATATTCTTCAGATAATAACTCAGAATGGATGTCTGTAGAAGAATTGGAGGAATGGATTAAAAAAAATAAACTTAAGATAGGTCAAATATAATGAGTCAAAAACCTTCTATTTTACTTACTGGAGGATCAGGACTATTAGCTGTTAACTGGTTTTATTCTAAAAGGAGTGATTACGCCGTATATTTAGGTTTAAACGAAAGACAAATCCAACCTCAGGGTGGTAATGTTCTTTTTCTTGACTACACTTCAGAGCAAAGTTTGCTAATTCAATTGGAGTCAATAGCACCCTGTGTGGTAATACATACTGCAGGATTAACTAATGTAGAAAAATGTGAAGATAATCCAGAATTAGCCTTTCTTGTTAATGTAGAATTATCTAGTATTGTTGCTAAAGTCACTAGAAAATTAGACATTCCATTGGTACATATTTCTACTGACCACCTTTTTAGTGGGATGTATTCTTTAGTTGATGAAGATGAGCCTATAAATCCCATTAATGTGTATGGTAGAACAAAAGCACAAGCAGAAAGAGCAGTTGTCGACATTAATCCAAGTGCATTAATTATACGTACGAATTTTTACGCGTGGGGGACGTCTTATCGCAAATCATTTAGTGACCATATTATCCAATCCTTGCGAAATCATCAAACGCTTCACTTATTTGAGGACGTATATTACACTCCAATATTTGCGGAAAAGTTGATTCAAACTGTGCATGAATTATTGGATAAAAAAGTTAAAGGTATTTTTCATGTCGTAAGTGATGACAGGATTTCAAAATATGAGTTTGGAATATTGATTGCAGAAGAATTTGGCTTAGATAAAAGTCTTATCCACAAAAGTAATTTACAATCCCAAATTAAATTAGCGAAACGTCCAATAGATATGAGTTTGTCGAATCGGAAAGTCTGTGATTTGCTAGGGAGAAATTTAGGCACAGTTAAACAGCACATTTCTCAATTACACAAGCAAGAGATTGAAGGTAAAATTCAAGAAATACAATTATTATGATACCATATGGACGCCAAGATGTATCCGAAGCGGATATACATGCAGTAGTTGAAGTTCTTAAATCAGATTTTCTTACGCAAGGACCCGCAGTACCAGCTTTTGAAAAAGCAGTAGCAGATTATTGTGATGTTCAATATGCTTTTGCGGTTAATAGTGCGACTAGTGCGCTACATATTGCTTGCTTAGCTTTAGGTGTTGGGAAAGGAGATTTAGTTTGGACTAGCCCAATCACATTTGTAGCATCTGCTAATTGTGCTCTCTATTGTGGTGCTGATGTGGATTTTGTTGATATAGATGCAGCCACATATAACATGTCGGTAAGTGTTTTAGAGGAGAAGTTGATTAAAGCGGATAAAATTGGTCGTTTACCTAAAGTTGTTATTCCTGTTCACCTTGCTGGACAATCATGTGAGATGGACAAAATTTATGCTTTAGGACAAAAATATGGATTTCGTATTATTGAAGATGCTTCACATGCTATTGGAGGTAAGTATAAAGGAAAGGCGATTGGCGGATGTCAATATTCCGATATTACTGTATTTAGTTTTCATCCAGTGAAAATCATCACTACTGGTGAAGGAGGTATGTGTGTTACGAATGATCCACAATTGGCCACTTCTTTGAATCGTTATAGAAGTCATGGAATTGTAAGACAAGCAAGTGAAATGACGCATGCACCTGATGGCCCTTGGTATTATCAACAAGTTGATTTGGGTTATAATTACCGAATGACGGATATTCAGGCGGCATTAGGCCTAAGCCAGATGAATCGCCTGGATGAATTTGTTGCAGCTAGGCACGCTATTGCTACACGTTATAACGTGTTATTGAAAGAAGATTGGATTGAGCTACCTTGGCAGCATCCTGATACCTATTCGGGACTTCATTTGTATATCATTCGTTTAAAGAAAAATAAGCAGGGAATATCTCATCGTCAACTTTTCGAAAAACTTAGAACCGCAGGTGTCCTTGTGAACCTTCATTATATTCCAGTATATACACATCCTTATTATGAAACAATAGGTTATGATCGTAATGAGTTTCCTCAATCAGAATCTTATTATTCAGAAGCTATTAGCATTCCGATGTTTGCCACGTTAACTGAAAGCGAGCAACAATTTGTGGTGGACGCAATAAAAAAACCTTCTGGCTTCCAAAATTTGTTTTAAGTCAATGAATTTTATTGAAAAAATTTGTCTAGGAACAGCACAATTTGGATCTTCATATGGTTTAACGAATAAAAATATTGAATTATCTATAGAAGAAATCGGTGAAATTTTAAGTTTAGCAAAACACAACGGAATATCATTCCTTGATACAGCACCTACATATGGCAATGCTGAATTTAAACTTGGAAATTTAGATACTAGAGATTGGAATATTGTAACTAAAGTTAAAACAGGCAATACTATTTCAACTGACAACTCTTTTTCTGGAAGTGTAGAAGACTCTCTTAATAGACTCAAAATTGATAATCTGTATGCAGTACTAATACACAATCCCAAACTGTTTTATGATCCCCAAATTAATAATTTATTGAATCAGCTTTCTGAATTAAAGGAAAAAGGGCTAATAAAAAAAATCGGAGTTTCTGTATACGATAGTGTGGAAGTAGATTTTATCTTAGGAAATTTTGATGTAGATATTATTCAGATCCCATTCAACATCATTGATGGGCGCATGATGGAGAACAATACTTTAGACAAGTTAAAAAGAAGAAATATAGAAGTGCATGCAAGATCAATATATTTGCAAGGTTTATTGTTAATGGATATCAAAGATCAGACCCAACAATTTGGTAATTGGAAATCGACATGGAAGTTATTTAATTCTTTTTGCCTCGATAATAAAATCACACCTTTAGAAGCATGTTTACGATATGTTCTTCAAAATCCTCAAATTGATCGCGTTATTTTAGGGATAGATAACTATTCACAACTAGAAGAAACCATTGAATCTGCGACTGGAGGCGAGGTGAATGTTCCAAATGAATTAATTTCTTTAGATGATAATTTGTGTAATCCATTAAACTGGGAAATGTATGCTCATTTGCGCCTTTCTTGAAGATATAGAAATTGAAATTAGCAAAAGATTAATGGCTCTTGAAAATCCAGAGTCTGAAAAGTTTTCCGAATCACTTTGGGAGCTTGGTATGAATGAGATATCAATTGATGATCAGGAACAATTGAGAAAAGTTTTTTCTTTTGCAGCATCGATCGAATATCATCATGTTGGTTTGAGTCCAAAAGCATACCTGGCACATCCGACAAGAGTTGCTGGAATGACATTATTTCTTTCTCCAAATTCAGAGAAAAAACTCTTAGGTACCATTTCTTTACTTCATAACGTGTTGGAAGTTTCTTCAGTTAGTTCTAAAAAACTCATAGAAGAAACTGGACATGAAGTTGCAGACTCAATTCAAATTCTTACTGTCAATAGAGATTTGCAAGAAAATATAGATTATTTGAATAATTATTATAGTTCTATTAAATCAACTCCTCATTCTTTATCTGTGGTCAAAATAATAGATAAACTCGATAATTTATTTATGCTGGGTTTAAACCCAGATGAAGCAGTAAGACAGAGATATTTGAATGAAATAAGTCATTACGTTTTACCCTTAGTAAATCAATTTTTACCGCAACTTGCTAATTATTTTGAAAACTTGGTGCTATTTAACCAAGCCAATGGGATGATTGATAAAAAAAAATATTTATAAGATGAATCTTGGATTGAATAACAAAATAGCTGTAGTTACAGGCGCTAGTAAAGGAATGGGTAAATCTATTGCCCAATCTTTGGCAAGTGAAGGAGTTAAAGTTTTATTGGTAGCAAGAAACCTTGATTTGTTAAAACCTGAAGTACACAGTTTATTAAAATTGGGTTATTCAGCAGCTTATTTACAAGGAGATGTCTCTGATTTAGATTTGCCAAATCTAGTTTTGGAGTTTATAAAAAAAGAGTGGAATAGTTCTCCTGATATACTCATTAATAATGCTGGCGGCCCTCCTCCTGGTTCAATTTTGAATCATAGTGATCAAATTTGGGACGCAGCTATACAACTGAATCTTATGAGTGTAATTAGGTTTACAAGGGCTATGTTGCCTTATATGAAAGAAAAAAAATGGGGGCGAATTGTTTCTATCACATCTACTGTTGCAAAAGAACCTTCTCCAACCATGGTTTTATCGGCCACTTTACGTGCTGGTGTTTCAGCCTTTACAAAAGCCGTTTCTTCTGAATATGCTGCAGATAATGTTACACTAAATGTAATTTGTCCTGGTGGAGTTTTAACTGATAGGTTGTCTTCGCTTTTAAAACAAAATGCTGAAACAACAAATCGTAATTATGATGAAGTATTATCTGAAAGTCAGAATATGATTCCTGCCAAACGCTTTGCAAACCCAGATGAAATCGCTAACATTGTAACTTTTCTTTGTTCAGAGGCTGGAAGCTATATAACAGGAACAAGTATTATGGTGGATGGAGGTTTGACAAAAAGCTATTTTTAATGAATCCCTTTGAACCTGATTTTTTTTCCTCGAGTAAACCAATTTGGTATGATTGTTTGGAGGAGCGCTCAAATGAAATTCGAAAATTAGTTTCTCATCATTTTCCTTCTCTTGATAAACTGGAAAATAAAGTAAAACAGGTCGGAGGAATTGAATTAAATTCTAACAATTATTGTATTGAGAATACGCAAGGTAAATTTTTATTAAAAAAATGGGGTATATCATTAAATCTTAATGATATCAATGGAATTTGTGAATTAACGTTCTCTTTGAATAAAAGAAATCTTCCAGTTTCAAAACTTATTCCAGCTTTTAATCAATCATTAGTAATAAGTTATAATAATCAATATTGGTCTCTATTTGAATTTGATAATAGTGATTTTTATTCAGGAACAGTTCAAGAATTGAAATCAGTGGCTCAGGCAATAGGAATGTTGTTTTCAAATTTATCCAAAATTGAAGATAATTTAGTTAGCCTTAAAAAACCAGATATTTGTTCTCCGAACGATTATCAATTATTTAAAAATTTTTTTTATAATCCAGAAGCGGTTTATAACAAGATTAATGATTCTGAAGTAGAACTTTTGAAATCGAATAAAAATCTTCTTCAAAAAGAAGTTGAATTAATTTTCAATTCAAATATTAATTCGGGTATATTTCAGTTTTCACATTTTGATTTACATCCTCATAATATACTTGTGAAACAAGGGGAAGTCTCTTCTTTTCTGGATCTTGATTCTATCAGACTAATGGAGTCAGGATATGCATTAGGTTTTGCTTCATTGAAGTTGTGCAGGCAAGGCGTTGTAAAAACTGGTTTAAAGCCTAAAGATGTAGCTAATATTTGGTTGAAAAATTTGGCTGAATTTCTGCCAGATAATAAAGAGTTTTTTCCCTTAATTGGGGATCTAGCAATTGCAGAAGTACTTCGTCGTATTGCAATAATTCTAAGACTAAATATTGTCAATGGTAATACACAATGGAATGCGTTTTTTCCAGTTCAATTAAACCATCTAAAAGAAGCTAGGCTATTATTTAACAATTAATCGAAATGACAATAGCTTTTATTCAAGCCCGAATGGGTTCGATTCGTCTTCCTAATAAAGTGATGAAGACAGTCAACGGAAAACCATTGATAGAGTACCTACTTTTAAGAGTTGCGAAAGCTAAATTAATAGATAAAGTAGTTGTAGCATCTTCTGTTAATAGTAATAATGACCCCTTGGTTTCTTTTGTAAATTCTCTTGGTTTTGAAACGTATAGAGGAAGTGAGCAAGATGTTTTAAGTAGGTTTTATGAAGCTGCTAAATTTCATAAGGCTACAACAGTACTTAGAATTACAGCCGATTGTCCATTGGTTGATCCTAATTTGATTGACTCTTTGATTGAAGAATATTTCAATAGTGGCACAGATTATGCAACTAACACTTTGCCTCCAACTTACCCTGATGGACTAGATATAGAAGTGTTCTCATTTCAATCATTAGAAAGAGCATATCAAGAAGCCGTTGCACCTAATGAAAGAGAACATGTGACTCCATACATTAGATATTCTGGACAATTTAAAATTCATAATACCGTAAATAAAATTGATTATTCTGATAGAAGGTGGACAGTAGACGAGGTAGATGATTTTGAAGTTGTTTCCAATATTTTCCAACATTTTCATCCTGATATTTATTTTGACTGGGAAAATATTATTAAAATTGAAAATTTGCGACCAGAGATGTTTCAAAAAAATAAACATATCAAGCGAAATGAGGGAGCCGAAATTACTGATGAGGAAAAGCTTCAAAAACGAGATTCAAAAACTAAGGATATTTAAAACTAAAATTAATTAATCAGTAATGTCAGTTTTAAAAAAAGAACACTTTAGTCAATTTTCTCAAATTGAAACAACGAGACTTCTATTGAAACCGATGGATACTAAATTCATATCCAATAGTTATTTACAGTGGATGAACGACGAGGAAGTTTGTAAATTTTTAGAAACGACTATTCCCTATTCAGAAATGGAATTGCAAGAATTTGTAAAATTAATGGTTTCAAAGAAGATATTATTCTGGGCAATAACTCTCAAGCATGATGGCACGCATATTGGGAATATAAAAATTGACCCCATAAATTATAAACATCAAATAGGAGAATATGGTATCCTCATGGGGGATAAAAACAACTGGGGTAAGGGGTATGCAAAAGAAGCGTCTCAAGCATTAATTAGTTATTGTTTTGAGACCATAAACCTAAGAAAAATTACCCTTGGTGTTATTAAGGATAATGTAGTTGCCGTAAAATTATATGAATCTTTGGGTTTTACAATAGAAGGAATCTATCGAATGCATGGAAAATACGATGGAAAATATTGTGATGCCATTAGGATGGCCTTATTTAATTTCGAAAATCCCGATGTTCAAAATTATCTATATAATAAATCTTAATCATGAAAAAGCAAATTTTAAGAAAAATAAATAATTTTTCAAAATCAAATAAGTATAGAAATAGTATCCATCAACTTATACCTGGTGGGGCACATACTTATTCAAAAGGAGATGATCAATTTCCTATACTTTCACCTGCGGCAATAAGTCATGGGAAAGGAGCATATGTTTGGGATATTGATGGAAATAAGTATCTAGACTGCTCAATGGGATTAACTAGTATTAGTCTTGGTCATGCTTATGAACCCGTCCTGGATCGTGTTAGGGCAGAATTAGAAAAAGGAGTCAACTTCCAAAGACCATCAGTTATTGAAATGGAAACAGCCGAAAAATTCTTATCTCTGGTGCCTCAACACGATATGATTAAATTTGCAAAAAATGGTTCAATTGTAACTACTGCTGCCGTTAAGTTAGCTCGGGCCTTTACTGGCAGAAAACTAGTTGCCTTTCCTGGAGATCATCCCTTTTATTCCTATGATGATTGGTTTATCGGAACAACTGATTGTAATAAAGGTGTTCCCAATGAATTCTCAGAACTTTCTGTTACTTTCAAATCTTGTGACATTGATTCATTAAAGCAACTATTCAATAAATATCCAGGCCAAATTGCTTGTGTTATTTGTGAGCCCGAAAAAAATACTTGTTCTGGTTGTAATTGTCAACAATCTCCGGAAGTTTTTTTAAAAGAAGCAATTGATTTGTCACATCAACATGGAGCACTTTTTATCATTGATGAAATGGTTAGTGGATTCAAATCTGCTTTTCCTGGCTCTATGACCAAATATGGCTTAAAGCCTGATTTGGCAACATGGGGCAAGGGGATAGCGAATGGCTTTTCTTTTTGTGCACTAACTGGTACCAAAGAGATAATGGAACTTGGTGGAATTACTAATGAAGGCGAAGAAAAAGTATTTTTAATATCTACTACCCATGGTGGAGAAACTCATGCTCTTGCTGCTGCTATTGCAACCATTGATGTTTTTCTAAATAATAGTGTTATTGAACATAATCAGATTATTGGAAATTTATTTTTAACTAAATGTGCTGAATTGATTAATAAATTAGAAATGAATCAATATGTTGATATAATACAATGTAGTTGGTTACCTGCTTTAAATTTTAGAGACAAAAAAGGAAAAATTTCAAGTGCATTTAGAACACTTATCATGCAGGAAATGTTTGGACAAGGAGTTTTTTTTCAGGGTTATTTATGTCCCTCTTTTTGTCATACTCCCTCTGATATAGATATTTTAATTGATGCTTTGGAGGGATCTCTAGAAGTATATAAATGTGCACTTAATGAAGGTATTGAAAAGTATTTGGTAGGTCCGGAAGTAAAGCCAGTTTTTAGAAAACATCTTTAAAAAGAATGGTTTTAATAAAAGTAGAGGATAGAGATCAGTTTGGTCAAGGAAATAGATCAAGAGGAATAGCTATTGCCCAGTCGTTAACTCGAATTGGAATAAAATATTGTATTATTTCAAGTACGGGAAAATGGTATGAATACTTGAAATTGAATTTCTATAATGCTATTTTAATTGAAAAAAATTATAAACCCAATCAAGAAGTAGAGGCCATACTTAAATATTTCTTAGGCTTGAAAATAAATTTTATAATATTAGATGGCGATAGGTTTGATGTAAATTACTTAAATCTTCTAAAATCAAATCAAATCAAGACAGTAGTTTTAGATGATGTTGCGCGAGTAAAACGTACAAACGCCTGGAGACTAATCAATCCTAATATTTATTCTTCAAAAGAGTTATATCAAGGTTGGAAAATCAAATCCTATCTTGGTAGTGATTATATCATTTTGAGGGATGCTTTTTTAAAAGAATCGAATGTAAAAATCATTAAAAATAAAATTTTAATTGTATTAGGTATAATGATGGATCAAAATTCTACATTAGAAATAGCAGAGAGATTAAATGCGGCTGGCTTTGTTACTAAAATTGCAATCGGATTAACAGCAGATGAAATGGTCGATGAAATCGACTCTTCGGAATTAATAATTTGTGGAGTTAGCGTAACTCTCCATGAAGTTTGGAGCAGAAATAGAATTGCATTGCCTGTTTATCAAGCCGAAGATCAAGTTCTTTTCCATGAATATTTGAAAATGAAAGACATACCCCACATTATTTCTATTAATAGAAGTAAGTCAGAAGTGATAAATGAAGTAGTATTGATGACCATAAAAGCCTTTACAAATTTACAGCCACAAATAAGTTTTAGTAAACCACAAATAGATATTTTATTTAAACAATTAGTAAACGAAACTCAATAAATTTTAATTAATATTCATGAATTCACTCCATCAAAACGAATACGGATTTTTTCAAGTTAATCCTATCCCAAGTCAACTTGAGTTAGAAGAATATTATAGTAATAAATATTATCAAGCTCCTATAGTTGCTACCTATTCAAAACATTATAATGAAGAAGAGCTTAGATTAACAAAAATTGCCGCGGAAGTTGCAAATTTTGTATTAAGAAATAATAGTTCTAATAGTAATTTAACACTTTTTGATATTGGTTGTGGGGAGGGTTTTTTTATGTCATTTCTAGAACAACTAGGATGGTCAGTACATGGTACTGACTATTCAGAAGCTGGGATTAATGCTCAAAATCCCCAATTATTTCAAAAAGTAACAGTAGGAAATGCAGAAATAGACATTAAAAATAGAATCGCGGAAGGTCAAAAGTTTAAGTTAGTCAATCTAGGAAACATATTAGAGCATGTCCCTGATCCGATATATTTCATTCGAATAATTAAAAAATTAATTGATACTGATGGAATCTTAAGAATTGTAGTACCAAATGACACATCTGAACTACAAGTATTGTTGAAAAGCCTTGGCAAAAGTAATGATGAATGGTTTTGCGCACCAGATCATCTTTCGTATTTCAATTTCAACTCTTTGACAAACTTTATTACGAAAGAAGGGTTTAATGTGATTGAGTCATATGGCGACTTTCCAATAGAAATGTTTTTATTGAATGACTATTCTAATTATTATAAAATTAAGGAAAGTGGTCCACAGGCACATCTTTCAAGAGTTAAATTAATGAATTTTGTCAGAGACCAAGGTCTTGATATTTACATAGAGTGGTCTAAAATTCTTGCAAAATCCAAATTGTCCAGAAGTTGCATTATATATTGCAAAATTTCGTAGAGTCAATTATTAATTAAAATTAATTTTCAAAATTTGAATATGAAAGTAGGTACATCCCGAATTTTTTTTAGAACAGTTTTAATGTAATTATTGATTATTAAGTTCTTAGTTTAAACTCAAATGATGAGACTAGCAATTTTATCTGATATACATGGTAATATTTTTGCTTTGGATGCTGTCCTCGACAAGATAGCGCAAGCTAGGGTTGACCGAATAATATTTTTGGGAGATTTTACTGGTTATTATTATCATCCCAAAGAAGTTTTTGATTGTCTTAATAAAATGGGTGCGACTATGATTCTAGGAAATCATGAACGCATGCTTTTTGATTGTGCAGATGGAATTATTGATGCAGAAGTTTTAAGACAAAAATATGGCAGTGGTCATAAACTAGCTTTGCAAAAGTTTAGCACCTCAGAGCTGGATCAGTTGCGAAATCTACCAGAATTTCATCTAGAAACTATAAATGATTTCTCGATCGGTTACTTTCATGGTTCACCTTTTGATAATGATTTTTATTTGTATCCTGATGCAAGTCCTTCAATATTATCAAAATGTGACGTTGGAATTGATTATATCTTTGTTGGACATTCTCATTATCCATTTATTACACAACTTGATCATGGAATTTTAATAAATGTTGGTTCAGTGGGCCAGTCCCGCGTGTTAGGAGGCATAGCATCATGGTGTTTATTCGATGTAGAAAGTGGTGAATTAGAGATACAAACTACGCATTATGATACTGAATTGTTATTGAAATTAGTTAATCAATACGATCCTGATATTGTCTATTTGAGTAAGATTTTAAAAAGAGGTATAAAAGATGAATAAGTTGAAAGTATTAATTACAGGCTGTGGTGGGGATATTGGACAAAGTATTGGTAAGATTTTAAAATCAAATTCTGAACTATTTAGTTTGGTCATAGGCGCTGATCTCAATGAAGAACATGCTGGAAAGTTTATTTTTGATGCATGCTATACCTTGCCTCGTTGTTATGAGGAAAACTATCGTTTAGAAGTTTTGAAACTCATTGAAAATAACGAAATCGATCTAGTAATTCCTATTTCCGAACCAGAGTTAAGGAATATTGAAAAAAATCAGTATCATGATGATTTTTTTGGGAGGCCAACTATTATGGCTAATCAAAAATCTCTAAGTGTAGGTTTTGATAAAAAAATTACATCAGATTTTCTTGCACAACATGAACTTCCATTTCCAGAGACGTATCTTATATCAGATTATTACAAAGATAAATATCCGATTTTGATCAAAAGTAGAGATGGGTCAGGTAGCAAATCAATTCATTTGGTCAATAATTTAGATGAAATGGTTTTATATCAGAAAATTTATCCTAATTTTATAGTGCAGGAGTTTTTACAAAATGACGGTGGCGAATTTACTTGTGGATTGTTTCGTTCGACATCAGGCGAGATACGAGATATTATTTTAAAAAGAAAATTGATGGGCGGCTTTTCTGCTTATGGATCAAGAGAAGAGAATCCAATGATAAGTAAATTATTGCAAAAACTTGCTATTTTACTCGATTTGAAAGGTTCTATTAATGTTCAACTCCGTTTGGTAAATGGCATTCCAGTGATTTTTGAAATTAATCCTCGTTTTTCCAGTACTGTCCTGTTTCGTCACATGATGGGATACGAGGATGTCTTATGGAGTATTCAAGATAAATTAAAAATTCCACTAGATTTATATCAGATTAATCATTCAATTACTAAATTTTATAAAGGATTTTCAGAGTATGTCGATTAATAATTTTAACATAGGACCCTTTGAAGTTGGGAGTAACTTCCGCCCATTTATTATTGCTGAAATGAGTGGCAATCATAATCAATCATTGGATAGAGCATTAGCAATAGTTGAAGCTGCTGCTAATGCTGGCGCTCAAGCTATTAAATTACAAACATTTACTGCTGATACAATCACATTGGATGTTCATGAGAATGAGTTCAAAATACAAGATGAAAATAGTTTGTGGAATGGTAAAAGTCTTCATAAGCTTTATGGCGAAGCTTACACTCCCTGGGAATGGCATGGCCCAATAATGAAAAGAGCAAAAGAACTAGGCATAGTTTGTTTCAGTAGTCCATTTGACGAAACAGCAGTTGATTTTTTGGAGGAATTAGATGTTCCAGCATATAAAATAGCATCTTTTGAAAACATTCACCTTCCTTTAATACGTAAAGTAGCTGCTACAGGTAAACCAATGATCATATCTACAGGCATGGCTTCCATTGCAGAATTACATGAAGCGGTTACAGCTGCTAAAGAAGCAGGCTGCAAAAATTTGGTTTTGTTAAAATGTACTAGTACTTATCCTGCATTGCCTGCAAATAGTAACATATCCACGATCCCGCACATGCGCGAATTATTTAATTGTCAAATAGGCCTTTCTGATCATACAATGGGTACTGGTGTGTCAGTAGGTGCTGTCACACTTGGAGCAACAGTGATTGAAAAACATTTCACATTGAGTAGAGCAGACGGTGGAGTTGATAGTACATTTTCGCTAGAGCCAAATGAAATGGAAGCACTTGTCATTGAAACAGAGCGAGCTTGGCAAGCATTAGGAGTTGTTCGTTATGGTGCTACAGATGCTGAAAAAAAGTCATTGGTGTTTAGAAGATCCTTGTATATTTCTTCAGATGTAAAGCAAGGCTCAATTTTGAGTCAAGAGAATGTACGTTGTGTAAGACCTGGATTGGGCTTACCTCCAAAATATTTTGATCAAATAATTGGTCTTAAGATTAATCGCGATGTAGCAAAAGGCACACCTCTCACATGGGAATTATTATTAGATAAGTAAATAAATACGGTTAAATCATTTTAAACTACCGAAATAATAAAAATTGAAGACTAAAAAATAAATAAAATAAAGTTATTTTTTTAAGTTTAGTATTATTACGAAAGTCTCAGAATTAAGAAAATATTAAACTAAGAAATATTTCAAAATTCAAAAATTAGATAGCTAGTTGCTGATTTATTCTGAATATTAACTACATTAAAAATAAATTATTAATATGCCTAAATTTTGTTTTTTACACAATGAAATCAATTAAAAATTTATTTATTTACCTAGTACCTTCTTTGGTTAGCGCTATTATTCCAATTATTACATTACCGATATTTACTAGAATTTTAACAGTAGAAGATTATGGAATTTACGCACTAGGGCTGGTATATGGAACTTTTGTAAGCGGTATTGCAAATTTCGGATTAACAATTGGATACGAAAGAAATTTTTTTGAGAATAACGAAACGAAAGAAAAGCAAGCGGCTTTGTTATTTTCGGTATTGTTATTTGTTGTAAGTGCATTTATTTTATTTGGTGTAATAACATTTTTCTTCAAGTCTGAATTAGCGATCTGGATAATTGGTGATGTTAAATGGGGTGATATAATATTATTATCATATTGCGCTGTTGGAATAAGTTCTTTAAAAATATATTACCTTACTTACTTTAAAAACACAAACAATGCAAAACTTTATGCTTGGTATTCAATAGATGAAACAATTTTGAATGTTGCTTTTTCTTTTGTGCTGATATATTTTTTTGATTCAGGTGTTACTGGATTAGTTTTAGGACAGTTGATAGGCTCAAGTATCATTTTTCTTATCCTTACATTTAAATTTTTTAGATCTTTTAGTTTTCAACCAAATTTAAGTTTGCTCAAGTCGTGTTTGAATATAAGTTTGCCTCTAACCCCCAGAATATTTTTTGGAGTTATTGGAAATCAGTTTGATAAATATATGATAAACCTTCTAGGTTCAGTAGGTGGAGTAGGTGTATATAACCTTGGTCAAAAAATTTCTTATGTAGTTTTTAATTTTATGACAGCAATCCAAAACGTCAATTCACCACATGTTTATGATTTAATGTTCAAAAAAGGTGAAGTTGGTGGGCAAGAAATTGGAAAATATTTGACACTACCACTTTACATTTCAGCCTTTATTGGTTTAAGTGTATCACTTTTTTCAGAAGAAATTATACTTACATTAACACCTTCTTCATTTCATAGAGCAATTGATATCACCACAGTTTTAAGCCTTCTGTATGTTACTTACTTTTTTGGGAAACAACCACAACTCATTTACGCAAAAAAGACAGCCATTACATCCTATTTAACAATCTTCAGTATTGTTTTGAATATTCTCATCAATATAATTTTTATAAAACATTGGGGAGCAGAGGGTGCTGCATATGGAACACTACTTGCTGGAATATTGTCAAGTTTGGTTACATTTTATTATTCTCAAAAGTATTTTAACATTGTTTGGGAATATGAAAAAATAGCTTACATATTCCTCTCTTTGTTTGTATTTGCATTTATAATCATTTTTTTAAGAAAATTAGAAGTGGTTTATTACAATCGATTAATTGTAAAGCTGCTTTTCGTTGCATTTTACCTTTTATTGGGCTTCAATTTCAATATTATAAATAAGGAAATGTTTTATAAGTTGAAGCTACAAATTTCGAAATGACAATCTTTATTTAAATGTTTTTTTTCAAATACTTCTTCAATAAAGAGAAAAATAATCTTCGTAAAATTTCGAAGGGCCACAGACTTCTAAAAGATTCAAATCAACTTGATTATTTGGATAATCTCAAAATTCAATTAACCAATACTTCTCTAAAGTCCAAAATCAATTCCTCGCAATTCATTAAAATTGATTCAGAAGTAGTTTCAATTGAAGTAGCCGTTAGACAATTTATTTTACAAAGATTTATTGGAATCAATTTTAATAAAGAAGTTTTACTCTGTTTAGCCGATAAAAAAAAGAATTTCAGATATCCTTTGCCATTAGAGTGGCACAATGTTATTTCTGAAAATGGTATAAAAGTAAATAAATTTGTTTGTAATTTTTTGTGGATTATTGAAATGATTAGACTCTGGGCTTATGCTTTTTTTGAAGTTGTAAGACAATCTATAAATTCATTTAAATTATTTTATAAAAGTGATACACAAAAAAATGAAACTTTTGTTTATTTTGATTCTTTAGGAGAATCCAATATTCCGGTAGTATCGGGAACATACGAATATGGGATTTTATCATGGTATTTGAAATATTTTGATTCTCATGGTATTGATTATTTGGCTCATACAGTACTATCTAGGAAGGATTTTGTATTGAATGATAAAATTAAAGTGAAAAGTGTTCCAAGTCCTATTCTCCCTCCCTTAACTTTCACTTCATTAGCCTTGTTTCTAGGTTATTCTTTTTTCAGGCTAATTATCTCTTTTTTTTTATTAATTTCAGGTAAATGGTATAATGTTTTATTACTGCGCGATTCGTTTATCTCAAAAATTATTAATTTGAATAAAGGAAGAGGTATAGCAGTTCAGTATTTGTTTCATAATTCAAATTGGATTTACAGACCTTTGTGGACTTACACTGCAGAAAAATATAATTCTGAAATTCTGTTCTATTTTTATTCTACTAATATCATAAAATTTAAAAAGCAAAATAAACAAAATCTTATAGTTAACGGCTGGAATTTAGTCAGTTGGCCTAATTATTTATTGTGGGATAAATTTCAAAGTGATTTTATAAGGCAAGTATCTAATTATTCATATCTAGAAAAAATTGTTGGACCAATATCTTTTGTGTACTCTGATATTAAAGAGATCAATTTGCCTGAAAATTCAATTGCTATTTTTGATGTTCAGCCTGTAAGAACAACATATTATGATTCACTAGGATTAGATCAAGATTATTATGTGCCAGAAGTAGCAAATATCTTTTTATCTGAAGTTTTTGAGGCTGTTTCTTCATTAAATCTCAATATTGCTTTCAAACGAAAACGAAATATAGGCAAGCTGACCCATTTCAAATATTCAAATAAATTAAATAGCATTTCAGAGGAATATAAATTCTTAAATATTGATCCTGCTTCGCCTGCAGAATTGATAATTAATAACGCTAAGGCTGTTATTTCTATGCCTTTTACATCTACCGCTTTGGTAGGAAAGCATCTAGGAAAACCTTCTATATTTTATGATCCATCTGGTTTAGTTTTTAAGGATGATCCAGCAGCACATGGAATAATGATTATTAATAATAAAGCAGATTTGGTTGAATGGCTTAGTAAACTTTAAATTCAAATGAAAACAACTCAAATAGGTTCTTGGATTACATTAAATAATCCTTCAGTCGCAGAAATTATGGCAGATGCAGGTTTTGATTGGCTCTGTATTGATATGGAACATTCGGTTACTGATTATTTTGAAGCGCAACAGTTAATAATGGCAATTCAAAGTAAAGGCATCAAAGCCTTTGTTCGTGTAGGTGAAAATAACCAGCGAATTATTAAAAGAATATTAGATGCAGGAGCAGATGGTATTATTGTTCCTTCTGTAAATTCAGTTGCAGATGCTGTTAAAGCTGTTCAATCTGTAAAGTATCCACCAATTGGTACAAGGGGAGTTGGACTTGCCAGAGCTCAATCTTATGGTTTTGGTTTTGAAGAATACAAAGAAGGAAAAGCAAAAGAAATTGTATTAATAGCTCAAATAGAACACATCAATGCAATTAATGACCTTGAAGCAATTATGAATGTTGAAGGAATTGATGGAACTTTTATTGGTCCTTATGATTTGTCTGGATCAATGGGTAAACCTGGAATGTGGGATGATGATGATGTAAAGAAAGCCTTGAATCATTACGAAACTATAGCTAAGAAATATAATAAATGGATTGGCTTTCATGTTATTCAACCAGATATTAATTTGATTAAGGAAAAAGTAGCTAAGGGTTATAACTTTATTGCCTTCAGTTTAGACGTTTTATTTTTAGGTTCTAAAATTAGAGAACAATTATCTGAATTAACTTTAAAATAATATATTTATGAAAATTATTGGAATTATACCTGCTAGACTTGCTTCAAGTAGATTACCTCAAAAACCCTTAGCAGATATCTTGGGTATGCCGATGATCGGACACGTTTATCATCGATCTAAATTATGTAATACTTTAGATGAAGTTTATGTAGCAACATGTGATAAAGAAATTTATGAATATATAAATTCTATAGGAGGTAAAGCAGTAATGACTTCTGATAAGCACGAGAGAGCATCAGACAGAACAGCAGAAGCTTTATTAAAAATCGAATTTGATACTAATTCTAAAATTGATATAGTTGTCATGATTCAGGGGGATGAGCCAATGGTTACACCAGAAATGATCAATGATTCAATTGCTCCTTTGCTTAATGACAGGAGTATTAAGATAACAAACCTAATGGCAAAGATGAATTCTACCCAAGAACATGAAGATCCAGCGGAGGTCAAAGTTGTTGTAGATAAAAATAATTTTGCTATTTACTTTTCAAGAGAACCTATTCCTTCTAGGAAAAAGGGTGTAGATGATGTTCCAATGTTGAAACAAGTTTGTATTATACCATTTAATAGAGATTTTTTGCTAGAATACAATGAAATGGAGCAAACTCCTCTTGAAATAATTGAATCTGTGGATATGAATAGATTAGTAGAAAACGGGATTAAGATCAAAATGGTATTTACAGATACAGAAACCTATTCAGTTGATACGCCTTTAGATTTAGAAAATGTAAATAAAAAAATGTCTAATGATATGTTACTAAAATCTTATTTCAATTAAATTTTAAAACATGAAGATATTACTTACATCTACATCATTTCAGGATACTCCTGGAAGCCATCATGATTTGCTTGATTCTTATAATTTTGAAGTGGTTAAAATGCGTGGTCCATTAAAAGAAGAAATGATTTTATCTGTGATTGCTGATTTTGATGGGGTAATTTGTGGAGATGATGAAATTACTCGCAGAGTTATTGAAAAAGGTGCAAAATCAAAATTGAAAATACTTTCAAAATACGGAATTGGCTTGGATAAAATGGACTTAGTGGCCGCGAAAGAGTTTAACATTCCTGTCACTAATACTCCCGGAGTAAATAATACAACTGTTGCAGAACATGTCTTTGCTTTAATGTTATCTTATTCAAAAAATATAATTAAAGAGAACGAATTAATCCAAAGTCAAAGTTGGACTAAATTAATTGGAATAGAACTTTTCCAGAAGACTTTAGGCATAATTGGATTAGGGCATGTAGGAAAAGAGGTGGCGAAAAGAGCGGCTGCATTTGGAATGAAAATTATAGCATTTGACAAATTTATAGATTCTGATTTTGTTGATAAGTATGATGTTGAAATTTCTACTTCAATAGAGGATTTAGTAGCAAAAGTTGATTTTTTAAGTTTAAACGCATCTCTAAACGATGAAACTCGTGGATTAATTAATATAAACAATATTCAAAAGTGTAAAAATGGTATAGTAATAATAAATACTGCCAGGGCTGGATTGGTTAATAATGAAGCAATTTTATTTGGTTTAGATAATAAGTTTATAAAAGCGTACCTCACTGATGTATTAGAAGAGGAGCCAATGATATTAAATCACCCATTTCTATCCTATGAAAATATTATTATAACCCCACACATAGGATCTAGAACTTATGAAAATGTTGTAAGACAAGGTACCTGGGCAATCAAAAATCTAATTAAACACTTAAATTCCGAAAATGAGTAAAGTAATTGTTTTTGGCGGCTCTGGTTTCTTAGGAAGCCATGTGTCGGACTCTTTATCTGAAATTGGTCACGAGGTGATAATTTTTGATATTAGTAAATCTCCTTATTTGCGATCGGATCAAAAAATGGTTGTCGGTAATATTTTGGACAGAGATAGAGTTAGAGAAGTAGTAAGAGGCGCTGATTATGTATATCATTTTGCCGCAATTGCAGATATTGGAGAGGCTAGAAACAATCCAGTAGAGTCTGCAAATTTTAATATAATTGGAACTATTAATATACTTGATGCGTGTAGAGAGTATACGGTAAAGAGATTTGTATACTCAAGTACAATTTATGTTTATAGTGATCATGGTTCATTTTATAGAAGTTCTAAACAGTCTTGTGAATTATTTATAGAGAATTATTACAAAGAATATGAATTAGAATTTACAGTCTTAAGATATGGTTCGCTTTATGGTCCAAGGGCTAATTCTTTTAATTTTATAAAAAATGCAATTACTCAAGCATTATTAGAAAATAAAATTGAAAGAAAAGGGGACGGCAATGAGATTAGAGATTATATAAATGTTCTTGATGCAGCTCAAGTAAGTGTAGATATTTTAGAGGATAGATATGCCAATTCATATGTTATGGTAACTGGTCCGCAAACTATGAAAGTGAAAGAAATATTGAGCATGATTAAGGAGATGCTGAATAATCAAATTACAATTGAATATTTAGATGAAAATTTTTCAGGACACTATCAAATTACTCCATATTCTTTCAAACCCAAAGTGGCACTTAAGTTAGTTCCCAAGAATTACCATGATTTAGGACAAGGCGTTTTAGATTGTATTTATGAAAACTACCAAGAATTAATAAATAAAGGCGTAGAATTAAATTATAAGCCAATATGATCTCCAATAAAATATATTTATCATATTTCATGGATGACTTTACACCTCTTTATGGTGGAGATTATGGTGTGAAAATGACATGCCTACGTTCTATAGAAAAAGGGGATTCAGCTAATACAAAAGAACTAAATTTTTGTAATCATGCGGGTACTCACATTGATTTTCCAAATCATTTTTCTGTTAATGGTAAAGTAGTTGAAAATTACGATGCCAATTTTTGGATTTTTGATAACCCATATTATGTTGAAGTTGATGCTATTGACGGACAAATTATCGATCTAACATTTGAGAAGATTAATGCAATTCCGAATAATGTAGATTTTTTGATAATAAAAACTGGATTTTCAAAATATCGAAATGAAGAAAGATATTGGAAATCAAATCCAGGAATTGCCCCTGAGTTAGCTGCCAAATTAAAATCCCGATGTGAAAACTTGAGAGTTATTGGAATGGATATAATTTCTTTAACTTCTTTTGAAAATCGACCACTTGGAAGACTTTCTCACAATAAATTTTTAATTGAAAATGAAATACTTATAGTTGAAGACATGTATTTGGACAAATTGATAACTCAACCTAATAGAATATATTGTTTCCCAATTCTAAGAATTGGATTAGACGGTTCTCCAGTAACTATAATTGCTGAAGTATGAAATTTTATAAATGTTTGATTTATGATTTTGATGGAGTTATTTGCGACTCGGTTAATTTAAAGACGGAAGCATTTGAGTCATTATATTCCTCATATGGCGAAGAAGTTGTTAAAAAAGTTAGAGATCACCATTTGTTAAATGGGGGTATTTCAAGATTTGAAAAATTTAAATATTTTAGCGAAAACATTTTAAATCAAGAAATATCAAAGATTGAATTAGAAATATTAGGGAAACAGTTTTCAGATATTGTATTAAATAAAATAATCCACGCTCCAATTAATCCGGGAGTTATTGAATTTATTGAGTCTAATATTCCTCATTCTTTACAATTTATTTGTTCAGGGACTCCACATGAGGAAATGAATCATATTATTATAGAAAAAAAAATAGGAAAATACTTCAATGGAGTTTTTGGCTCGCCAGATTCAAAAACTAAAATAATTAACCATATTCTTTCAAAATATGAACTTAAGCCAGCTCAAGTTTTATTTTTTGGGGATGCTATGACTGATTATAATGCTGCTAAAGAAACCTCAATCGATTTTATTGGAATTGAAAACATAGATACTAATTTCCCTGCCGAGGCAAATTCTATAAAAAGCTTTAAAGAATTAATGAATTATGAATAAAGAATATACTTTAGTTACAGGAGCCGCAGGATTTATTGGTTCTGCAGTAGCTAATAGGTTAATAGAGTTAGGTAACAATGTAATTACAATTGATAATCTTTCTACAGGGGATAAAAGTAATTTAAATAAAGATCTTATATTTTTCGAAGGAGACGTTTTTGATACAAATATATTAGATGAAGTTTTTAAATATAATATTAAAGCTATTCTACATATTGCAGGTCAAAGTTCAGGGGAAATTAGTTACGACAATCCAATTTATGATTTAAGATCTAATACTGAGTCGACATTATTGTTGTTAAAGTATGCAAAAAATAATAGTTGTAAGAAATTTATATTTGCATCTACTATGAGTGTTTACGGAGATCAAGAAACTGAAATAGTTGACGAAAAATCTATTCCGAATCCTATCTCATTTTATAGTGTTGGTAAACTTGCCAGTGAATCTTATATGAAGATCTACTCAAAATTCGGTATTAATTGTATAGCGCTGAGATTATTTAATGTTTATGGACCGGGTCAAAACTTGAAGAATTTGAGGCAAGGGATGGTGAGTATTTTTCTAGCACAAGCGTTTAAATGTAAATCAATTTTAATTAAGGGTTCAGGAGATAGATTCAGAGATATGATATATATTGACGATGTAGTTGAAGCGTTTATTAAGAGTTTGAATGTTAATTCAGATTTTAGAATTTATAATGTTTCAACAGGAACTAAAACAACAGTAGGCGAAGTGATTAATTCTATAAATGGAATGTTTTTTGGTAATTTAAAAATTCAATATGAAGGAGAAACACCTGGTGATATTTTTGGAATATACGGGGATAATAATTTAATCAAATCTGATTTAGATTGGAGTCCTAAAATAAATTTTAAAGATGGACTTGCAAATATGTATAATTGGATTAATCGTAATAAAACAGATGATTTATGATATTGAATAAGGTATATATTTTATTTAAATTAATTTATAGTATGTTTCTCCGCTCACAGTTGTGTAAAGTGGGTCCAAGATTTTTGCCAGACTATTTCTTGAAAATAAAAAATGGCAGCGGTATAGTTATTGGGACAAATTTTTCTTCAAATGGAACTGTAAGACTATATGCTGATCAAGGAAAAATTACAATTGGTGATAATAATAGTTTTAATTCGAATGTTTTTATTGGAGCCTCAGGAGGAAAAATAGTCATTGGCAATAATGTTTTAATTGGTCCCAACTGTGTTTTAAGGGCAAGTGATCATAAATTTGATCGAAATGAACTAATAAAAAATCAAGGACATATCTCTGGAAATATAATTATTGAAGACGATGTTTGGATTGGAGCAAATGTTGTTATATTAAAAAATGTAACTGTTAGAAAGGGTTCTGTGGTTGGAGCAGGATCAGTTTTAACTAAAAGTACAGAAAAATACTCTATAAATGTAGGTGTGCCAGCCAAGAAGGTTTCAGAGAGGAATTAAATGCAATTAATCTATCTAAATAAAAGAACTAATATTGTTAAATACAAGGGTAAAGACGTTCTTAATCTTTGTATTTATGGCTCATTTGAAAAGTATTTTGATGTTAATCTATCGGAATACTTTAATATAATTGAACCGAAAAAATCATTAAAATTCAAAGAAAAATATTTAAAAAAAATTGACACTATTGCATTCGAATTAGTAAGTAATAAACCTAATAATAAACTTGCTCAAGTTTTATCATATAGAACATTTTCAAAGCTTGCAGTATCAGATAATTTAGTTGATAAATTTTGGGTCATTGAGCAGATATCGTCATTTACGAACCCTGAATTAATAATTTTTGTAGATGACTTTGATATTTATAATCTTTATTCTTCTGGTCGAATTAAGTTTAGGTTTTCTGAATTTGTACCATATAAATTATTTTATTATTTTATTATTTTCTTATATAATAAAATAAGAGCATCACAATATATTTGTAAACCAAATATTAATAATAATTTTAAGTTATTTGTAGGGAACAATTTTGAGGTAAAAAAAAATACTGACTCTATATATGATGAGTATTTTTTTTCTAAATATTGGAAGAACCATTCAAATGCTTTTTTACTTCTAAATATTGGTGAGTGGAATCCTAAAATCGAAATAGAGAAAGAACTTTTATTTAAAGAATCATTTTTATCGTTTAAAGATATATTTAAGATATTATTTACTTCATTAGAACATTTTTATAGTCCAATACAGATTGTAGAGTACTCAATTGAAGATCGCTTAGTTAATAGAAATTTATGTACTGATGTTAAGTCGGGGTCATTTATAGATGCTTATCAAAATTTTTATATTTACTCAAACCTTCTCAAAATTTTAATAAATAAAAAGGGCAAACTAATTATTCCACATGAAGGCCGTTCTTATGAAAAAATTATTTGTTCAGTTTTTGAAAATACACCAATTAGTGTTACTGGATATGCGCATTTCCCTGTGTCTGAAAGAATTTTAAATTATTATTATGGTAAGTTCGAAAGTGTAATTTATAATAAATTTACTTTTTATACTTTAAGTCTTAATAATTTCATTCAATTTAAAGATCTATATAAATGGCCAATATATAAATTTAGTATAGGAGCTCATTTGAAATTTAAACCTTTTAAAACGCTTAAAGGCAATAATAAATCTTTTGATATTCTTATTTTGCTTGGAAATGAGTTAAATCAGAACATTAAATTGTTGACATTTGTAAAAAATAGCTTGAAGAATGAAAATTATAAGGTTCTTGTGAGATTACACCCTTCTTCACGAGGTTTGGATTATTTAGAACAGTTATTTTTGAAATTTAATTTTTTTAGAATACAACAAAATACTTTATCAGAAGATGTTGAGTTGTCTAAAATAATTGTTTACGGAGATACTGGTGCTGCAATAGACTGTTTAAATTTTAATGTTCCTTTATGTTATGTTAATGATGATAATTGTTTGCTTTCAGACAGAATTTTTGAGGCAATTGATGGTCATTACAGATTCTATGACTTTAATGAATTTAATTCACATCTTCCTTCTTTACTCAAAAAGAACATAACTATTTCTTATGAGTCCATTAGACAAAAATATATATCATCATTAAATCCGAATTCTTTTTCTTTTGAATAAGAAATTTATTAATATTTCTATTGTTATTCCTACTTTAGGTAATAAGAACCTAAAGTTAACATTAGCATCTATTGAAAATAGTTCAATTTATGTACTGGAAGTTATCATTGTAATTCCTCATAACTTCAATATTGATTTTGACTTGTCTGAATTCAGTAGTTTGAATATTGTAATCTTAATTACAGATATAGGAGGTCAGGTATTTCAACGTTGCGAAGGTTTTAAAATTACTAAAGGAGATTTTGTTTTACAACTTGATGATGATATTGAATTCAATGATAATTTTATCGAAGGTCTTGTTAATACACTCGTTTCTTTGCCAAAAAAATCTTCCGTTTCTCCACTTTTAACGAATCGTCTAAACAACTCGGTATATAGAGGTTCTTTTACTACACTTTCCCGTTTATTTTATGCTTTGGTTTATTTCGACTATTTACTTAAGGAAGGTTCAATAAATTCTTTTGGAAAGAGTATAGGTGTTATTACAATTAATCAGATTCTAAACGTGGATTGGCTTCCTGGTGGTTGTGTTTTACATAGAAATGAGAATTTAATTTTAAACAATTACTTTCCTTTTGAATCTAAAGCATTTATGGAAGATTTATATCATTCATACTATCTTAAATTAAATGGCATATCTCTTTATATTAATAGTAATTTAAATGCTATCATTGTCGAGCCTAAAGAGGAATTGAATTCAAAAAGATTGGTCGCTGATAAAATAAACGAATTTAAAATTAGAAAGCATTTTTTCTTGTTAACTGACACAAGCTTGATCAAATATTATTGGACATGTATAATCGATTTTGGACTAACTATTATCAAATTTTTATACTTAAAGAGCATTGAAAAATAATACGTCAATTTTATTTTTAATTTTTATAAACACTTTATTTTTATTTGGAGAGTTTATACTTTATAATCGAATTTCTGGCTTGTTTTTAGGATCAATTCTTGGAGGTATAATTTTCTTGTTTTACAGATCATTCCATATTATTGATTATATATTTAAACTACTTTTAATATCTAATTTATTAATATTAATTGTTAATTTATTTTTTAGAGAAATTTTATTAATACCACCTTTGTTTTCTGCTGGAGACAAAGTATTTGAACAAGATATTATTAGAAATATTTCATTTGGTTCTTTTAATATAGATTTAAGAAGAAGCACTGGAATCATAGATAATATTCATGTTAGTACCTTACTACTTCTTTACTTAGTTTTTATATTTTATGTCAAAGGCAAAAAAAAATTATTTTTATTTTCTAGTGTCATATTTTTTTTAACCCTAAATTTTCAGTTCATATTAGTTTATGTATTATTTTTCGTCCTTAATAAGTACAAAAATTTCTTTGCAAATAATAGTAAATCTTTAATTTTCTTAGTTCCAATCATCTTTTTTATTATTGATTTTGTTTTTTTAGGACAAGCTTACTATCATCAGATTACAAATAGTAAGTTCAATTTATTACTATTTGAATTAAGTCATTATTTAAAATTTTTAGATATTGGTTCATTTCTTTATGGTATTAAGCCAAACATGATTGACGACCCATATGATGCACAAGCAGGATTTTATGTTCCCTTGACCGATATTGGTTTAATAGGTGTTCCAATACAGTTTGGTTTACTTGGAGTCATTTCAATTATAATTAATGTGATAATTGGCATTAAATATTTTACTAATCAATTTAAATTAATATTTAAATTATTATTATTGACAATTCTTCATTATTTCAGTCTAGCGTCCTTTATTGGTTTGTTGTCAACATTTTGGTTATCTAAATATTATATAAAAATTGACAAAAAATAAGATTACTGTTTTTACCATTACCTATAATTGTGAACAGTATATTTACAGGTGCTATAGTTCAATAATAAACCAAAGCTATTCAAATTGGATATGGCTTATTATTGATGATGGATCTTCTGATAACACTGAGAATGTTATTAGAAATTTGAAAGATGTCAGAATTCAATATTATAAACTTGAAAATAATGTTGGAAGAGGTAAAGCAAGAAATTTTGGATTAACTAAAGTACAAACTGATTGGTTAGCAATTTTAGACATGGATGATCTTATGCTAAAATCTCGCTTATTTAGATTTAATAGTTCAATTAATTGTGGTTTTGAAGGTTTAATTACTTCAACTTTATTAGTTGATAATCATTTAAAAATTAGTGGAATTAGGAAGGCAATTTATAATAAATATTTTAATTTGTTTACACATGCTTCGTTGTGTATAAAAACCAATATCCTTAGTGAGATTTCTTATTCTGAATCCAGATATGCCGAGGATCAAAGAGTAATTGTTTTAATTTCTAGTAATTGTAATCTTGAAATTTGTGATGAGCCTCTGTACGTATATCAAGAAGATGCCTCTATAAATGTTCGTGGAGCATATTTATCTAATTATTATGCCGTAATCAACCTCATATCCACACTTACTTTTTCTTCATTTAAAAGTAGGCAATTAGAACGCTTATTTTACATCTTAAAATTCGCCTTATCAACTTTAATTCTATATGTCTTATCAAAACTATCAATCGGGAATAAGTTATACAATCAATTAATTCAAAGACGTGTTAAAAATTGCTATGAGAATCATTCAATTGAACAAGAATTAAAATTGTATGAGTAATAAGATTGTTATATTTCGTATAGTTACTTCAAATTATTGTGTATCAACACATTTGAAAAATACTTTGTTGAGGGTGCCTGACAATTTACAATTCGTTGTCATAGGTGAAAATGTTGAAATTTTTAGAACTGATTTTCCATCGGTTATCTTTCACGATATTCCATTAAAACGAAATTTAAATTTCTTAAATGATATTATTTCAATTTTTAAGATTGGGTATTTGATTTTTAAATTTAAGCCTAAGGTCGTTCATTCACTAATGACAAAAGCTGGTTTGTATACTGCAATTATTTCGTTTATTTTAAGAGTAGATATTAGAGTTCATACATTTACAGGACAAATATGGGCTACTCGTACAGGAATCATTAGATTTTTATTAAAAACAGTTGATAGAATTATTTGTTATTTAAATACAAATTGTTTTACTGATAGTAATTCTCAGTCAGAATTTCTTTTAGAGAATGGAATATCGTTTAATGCCAAGCTAATTCCATATTTTTTTAATGGTTCAATAAGCGGTGTTGATATTCATAAGTTTAATTATGAGAATTTACTAAATGAAAGAAAAGAAATATCAAATAATTTACAAATAAAAGAAGATCATTTTATATTGGGTTATATTGCGAGAAAATCAATCGATAAAGGATGTATTGATATGCTTAAAATATTTTCTAAAATATTAAATAAAAGTTTAAATAAAAAGATCAAACTTTTATTTATTGGTCCCGATGAATCTAATGGTAAGTTATCAAAATATTTTGAATCAAATCCATATATTAGGGATAGCATAATCGAATTGGGTTTTGTGAATAATCATTACAAATATTTGTCTATTTGTAATTTAATGTGTCTACCAAGTCATAGAGAAGGTTTTGGTTCAATTGTTATTGACGCAGCAGCAATTGGTGTACCAACTATTGGTTATAAAATACCAGGTCTTATTGATTCAATTTCGGATAACTATAGTGGTAAATTAGTTCCATTTGCAGATATAGATCAATTTGTTGATGAGGCTATAGAATTAATTAATAATTCAAAAAAACTTGATGAAATGTCAATTAATGCAAGAAAATTTGTCGTTGAAAATTTTGATGCTAATTTAGTCAACCAAGAAATGTTCGATTTTTATATTAATGGGTAAAAAAATTTTACTTACGGGTTCTAATGGATTTTTGGGATCATACATTTTGAATGAGTTTTCTGATTATTCAATAAAGGGTTTGAGTAGAAATCGGAGTTGTTATAATGTAGATCTTTCTAAAAATATACCATTTTTTGAAGAATCTTTTGATTTAATAATTCATTGTGCTGGTATTGCTCATTTTATACCAAAAAATAATCAACAATCGAATTTGTTTTTTGATGTTAATGTTGTTGGATCATCCAATTTACTTATAGGATTAAGTAAAACGTCTCTTCCTAAACAGTTTGTTTATATTAGCTCAGTATCAGTTTATGGTTTATATTGCGGTTTAAATATTAACGAACTAAATGATCTTAATGCAAACGATCCTTATGGGAAAAGTAAAATAGAGGCTGAGAAAATAATAAAAAAATGGTGTGAAGAACATAATGTTATTTGTACAATTCTCAGATTACCACTTATTGTAGGCGCAAATCCACCAGGCAATTTAGGCGCAATGATTCATGGAATTAAAAAAGGTTATTATTTTAATATAGCTGGTGGTAATGCAAAAAAAAGCATGGTACAAGCATCTGATATTGCTAAATTTATTTTAAAAGCTGCTGAAGTTGGAGGTACATATAATTTAACTGATGGGATCCATCCTTCTTTTTATGAATTAAGTAAAATTATTACACAACAATTTGGAAAATCATTTGTTCCAAATATGCCATTTTTTATAGCTAAAGTATTAGCAAAATTTGGTGATTTACTTGGAAATTCTTTCCCAATTAATACCAATAAACTATCTAAAATTACCTCTACTTTAACTTTCGATGATTCAAAAGCAAGGATTGCTTTTGGTTGGAATCCAACTGCTGTTTTAGAAAATTTCAAATTACACGATAATGCTTAGTCGACTATTTGCACTTATATTATTAATTCTCTTTTCACCCATTTTCCTAATAGTATCAGTTGCAATTATCATAGAAGATGGTTTTTCAATTTTTTTCAAACAGAAACGAGTAGGTATAAATTATACTTTCTTTTATATCTATAAGTTCAGAAGTATGAAGAAGCATACACCTAATGTTGCAACGCATTTACTGACAAACCCCGAGCAATACTTACTAAAGATTGGGGGTATTTTAAGAAAGTTGAGTTTAGATGAATTGCCTAATCTCATCAATATAATTAAAGGTGAAATGGTATTCGTAGGACCAAGACCTGCTTTATATAATCAAGACGATTTAATGACATTACGTGTTGCTACTGGAGTCGATAAACTTAAACCAGGCATTACAGGATGGGCTCAGATAAATGGCAGAGATGATATATCTATCGAAAAAAAGGTACAACTAGAGCAAGAATACATGAAACGAAAATCATTCTTATTTGACATATCCATTATTATCAAAACCTTCACAAATGTGCTATTCAGCAAGGGGGTTAGTCATTAAAAGTTGAATTAAACATTATTTTGAAAAGCCAGATTAGAAATAATCTGGCTTTTCTTTTAGGTATTAGTCTTAAATTTGTATCCTACAATTACCACAATGAAAAAAGCCCTAATTACAGGTATTACAGGACAGGATGGCGCTTATTTAGCAGAGTTTTTACTTAATAAAGGCTATGAAGTGCATGGTATTAAGAGAAGATCCTCTTTATTCAATACCCAAAGAATTGATCATATATATGAGGATCCACATATTCCGGACAGACACCTTCATTTACATTATGGGGACTTATCTGATAGTACCAACCTAATTAGAATTATACAGGAAGTACAACCCGATGAGATTTACAACTTGGGTGCAATGAGTCATGTGCAAGTGAGTTTTGAGGAACCAGAATATACCGCCAATGTAGATGGTATTGGTACATTGAGAATATTAGAAGCAATCAGATTATTAGGATTAACACAAAAAACAAAATTCTACCAAGCATCTACTTCTGAATTATACGGACTAGTGCAAGCGGTGCCCCAATCTGAAACAACACCTTTCTATCCTCGTTCTCCATATGGTGTTGCAAAATTGTATGCTTATTGGATTACTGTTAATTATCGCGAGGCTTATAATATATATGCATGTAATGGTATTTTATTCAATCATGAATCTCCATTGCGTGGTGAAACATTTTTAACACGCAAAGTAACGCGCGCAGCTGCTCGTATTGCATTGGGTTTAGATACTTGTTTATATGTTGGTAATTTAAATGCACAAAGAGACTGGGGTCATGCGAAAGATTATATTGAGGGGATGTATTTAATGCTTCAACAAGAGAAGCCAGAAGATTTTGTTTTAGCTACTGGTATTACAACTACGATTCGTGACTTTGTAAAAATGACCTTCGCAGAATTAGGCATTGAGCTTGGGTTTAAAGGAACTGATGATAGCGAAGAAGGATATATTGTAAAGAATACAGGAATTTTTGATTTGAAGGAAGGTCAGGTTGTGGTTAAAATAGATCCTAAGTATTATCGCCCTACAGAGGTGGATTTATTAATTGGGGATGCTTCTAAGGCAAAAGATAAGTTAGGGTGGAAACCTAAATACGACTTAGCATCCTTAGTGAAAGAAATGGTTGCAAGTGATCTTGAACTTTTCAAAAAAGAATTACTATTAAAACAGAACGGATTTACAACATCTAAAGAAAGCGAATAGCTTAACTGCATTATAATGGATAAATCTGCTAAAATATATATTGCTGGACACAGAGGAATGGTGGGTTCTGGAATAGAGCGCAAGCTTCGAGCAAAGGGATATACGAATATAGTAACTAGAACCTCTTCTGAATTAGATTTAAAAAATCAAAAAGCTGTTCACGATTTCTTTGAATTAGAAAAACCAGCATATGTAATACTTGCTGCCGCTAAAGTAGGAGGTATTCATGCTAACAATACTTATCGCGCCGAATTTATTTATGACAATTTAATGATGGAAGCAAACGTCATTCATGCTGCTTATTTGAATATGGTTAAGAAGTTATTGTTCCTTGGTTCATCTTGTATTTATCCTAAGTTGGCTCCGCAGCCATTAAAGGAAGATTATTTATTAAGTGGTTATTTAGAATTTACAAACCAACCTTATGCTATTGCTAAAATAGCTGGTATCGAAATGTGCGATAGTTACCGTGCGCAATACGGATGTAATTTTATATCTGCAATGCCTACTAATTTATATGGCACCAATGACAATTACCATCCTGAAAACTCTCATGTACTTCCTGCTTTAATACGCCGTATAATTCTAGCTAAAAAGAACAACGAACCTGCTGTAGTCATTTGGGGATCAGGCACACCGCGTCGTGAATTCATGCATGTTAATGATTTAGCAGATGCTTGTTATTTCCTTTTGCAAAATTACAATGAAGCAGGACCAATGAACGTAGGTTGGGGCGAAGATGTTTCCATAAAAGAGCTTGCTATGCTCATTGCGACTGAAGTGGGTTATACTGGCACCCTTGAATTTGATACCACTAAACCAGATGGCACGCCTCGTAAATTAATGGATACGACTAAACTTACGAATCTTGGTTGGAAGCCCATCATCCATTTAAATGAAGGGATAACAAGAACAATTTCAGAAGTTTATAAAATGATTAATTAATATATTTGCATTTTACAACAACATCTAAATAAAAGAATATGCCTTATTTATTTACATCTGAGAGTGTTTCTGAAGGACATCCAGACAAAGTAGCGGATCAGATTTCTGACGCTTTAATCGA